>Ga0182024_10006504_pt1 | contig 25637 bp, 18 predicted proteins | sample P32metaG_FD_120480 | JGI IMG/M metagenome (GOLD analysis project Ga0182024, IMG submission 120480) | Permafrost microbial communities from Stordalen Mire, Sweden - P3-2 metaG (Illumina Assembly) | ecosystem: Environmental > Terrestrial > Soil > Wetlands > Permafrost | place: Sweden: Stordalen...
ACATTATTTGAAGTTTCTGATCGTGGAAGTAAGAGGGTAAATAGGGTAATGTGGAAATGTGAAAATGTGGAAATGAAATGCAGTTTGAAAATTTTTCCATTTTCAAATTTTCAAATTAGCACATTTTCAAATTATATTTATTTGTTCACCTGGAACTTGCCCGACTGAACGATCTTGCCGTTGGGATCTTTCAGTTGAAAAATATAAATTCCGCGGAAAAAATCGGAGAGGTTAAGAACTGTTTTCTGGTCTGCAGCCGAGAACTCGTAAACTTTTTTTCCAAGAAAATTAAAGACCTGAAGAGAATAATTTCTGCCGTAATTTTTGATGAAGTCGAAAGTGATAAATGATGTAGCCGGGTTAGGGTAAAAGCGTACGCTTTCAGGTTCAGGATCAGGAAAGCCCGGAATCCTGTTCTGGCTTTTGACCTGGGAGGCCGAGCAAAACATAATAAGAAGAATAAGGTAGAAAATCCTCATAGTTACTGGAAAAGACAGACTGCCTACAATATACCTTTTTTTTTGCAAAACTACAAAAATGCCGGCAGTTGGTAATATCTCATGAAGACCCATTTTAAGACCAAATCCAGCTCGTATGAAGTGTCTTGGCATCAACCTCCCTTCCCCTCTTATTTGCGCCTTCTTTTTATGCCTAATGATGGCCGGACCCTTTTTTCACCATCATTTCATGCTCCTTTCCACGTCCTCAATCTTAACTCCAATAATTTTTTCGATCTCGATTTTGGAGAGGTTCAGGTCCCTTTGCAGGGTGAGGCTCCGCACCTGTTCATTGATATAGCTTTTCTGGGCCTTTTCAACATCATCCAGCTTAATGAGGTTTTCAGCAAAATCACTTTCTGCTCTTTTCAGCGATGAATATTCTCCCTGTGTCAATTTTCCCTGGAATTCCACAAGCTGTTTTTGCAATAGATAATTTTCATACCTGGTGAGGATATCGGCTTTTATCTCACGGAATTTTTGATTTTTAGCTGCGACAGTGATATAGTAATTCTCTTTGGCGGACTTCACATTATTTTTTGTTCTGGTGAATATGTCAAATGGAATAACCAAAGAAAAGTTATACCTGGGATATATGGTTGGAACATACCCTCCCGTGGAAGTACTAAATGCGTGGGGGTTAATCGTGAACTCATTGATATTTCCCTGGGCGGATGCTAAACCGAGATAAGCAGATTTGGCGACCTGCACCTGGTAAGAAGCAGCCTTGGATGCATGATCTACCATTTCATAAGCCGGATTTTGGAGGGCTAGCTGCACAAGTCGTTCCCTGATATCCGGCAAACGTGTGCTATCGGGCCGGAAAAGATATTTACTGGCAGGCGTTTGGGCATAGATAGATTCGGAAATTAGCAGGAAGGCCAACAATAAATATCGCATAGATCAATTTTGAATAGTGGTTATGGGTTTTGTTTGTGGGTCTGTATCAAAATCGGCCAATTTGATAAAAATAACCATTATGGCCTGAAAGAACAAGACAACCGGACATTGTGTAATGGCCATTTGCGCATATTGTGCCACCAGCAAGGTAAACATCATTATCAGTAAGGCAATGTAATAATTACGGATCACCGGATCCTTTGCACGGTAGAAATAATGATACCCATGGCGCATTACAATAAAATAAAATATCAGCAGCAGTGCCAGTCCAATGCCTCCTTCCTCTGCTACTGTTTTCATGTAGCCGCTATCCGGCTGCAGATATTCGAGATAATGTCCGTGATTATATTTGGGCCCTTCAAATCCGCAGGTAAAAATCCCTCCTCCTATAGGATGGTCCTGGATATACGGCTGCACCTGGTGGCGGTCGAAATCCCGTATGGCTAATGACTGGTCTTTTGTTCCTTCAAAAGTAGACAGAATACGGTTGGTAATTACATTCTGATAGGGCATTACCATAAGTGCAGTAACAGTCAAAACCGAATAAATAAAGAATCTGATTGTTCTCTTTTCATATAGGGTAGAAATGCAATAAAGGCAAATACCCGCAATGATCATTAAGGTGGCGGTTCGCGTTCCGGAATAACTGTAGCCAAGCAGATTAATTATACCGGCAACCCCCAGCCAAACCCTTTCTTTCTTGTCGTCCGTACGGATGAACAAAATAATACACAGCATCGAAATGGATGCAAACAGAATTCCGGATGTAGCCGGGTCGGAAAAGACCGAGAATTTCCGGAGCAATCCTGCCTGCAACAATAGCGCGAACCCCCCGCCTGTTCCAATCCATCTCAACTCAAATCCTGCATAGCCGAAAACCTGTTGCTTGCAGGCGTACAATGCAAGCAGGGTACAAAGCAAAATCATGAATCGCACAAAATAAATGATGCGTGCGCGCGAGTCCAGAAGAGAGTAGCATATATAATAAAAAACAAAATAACTCAATTGCTTTCTGAAAAAGCTGAACCAACCCAGCTGGCTGAACATCGAAGGGTTGAATAGTTCAATCAGGTAAAACCCAAACAGGACATACAGACCAATGGTTATCGGATTCTTCCAGAATTTCAAATCAATATTTCTCTTCTTATCATATTTCAAAAGAATGCTTAGAAATTCCAGATAAGTGATTAATTCAATAAAAGTTCCGGAAGGGACAGGAAGTGTAACGAGGCGGTCAATTACCGTGGTGATAGAGGAAAATGCAATCAAAAAATAAAGCCCGAAATAGGGGTATTTCATGATGAGGACGAACAGCAGGAAGGCAGAAACGCAAACAATCACGATCGGGCCGATCTTATAATCCACCATCACCACGCCATAAACCATTAGCGCTCCGAGCAATGACAGCAGAATCCAGCCAAATGCCGTATTTAATTTTTTCTGCAGAATATGGTACCGCAACCATTGCCGCAGAGAAAAACGTTTGATTAAAATGCCATTCGCCATACTAGTAATACATGAATTTTATGAAAATAAAAACGATGAAAACGATCAGCACCATAGTGGTGATCACTTCGAAAATCTGTTTATTTTTTTCCTGATCACTCATAATAAAACGGCAGGATATTGCTTTTCTGAATGATAAAATGCATTGCCAAGGGCCCCGATGGAATTCTCCCAGGTATGCGTAAGCGAAAAATCCCTGCGCCTTTTCCTTTCTTGCTCTGAATTCAAAGACGGATTTTCCAATATCCTCCGGATACTGGATATATAGTCATCTGCCGATTCACAGAGGAACGTATATTCTCTGAACATTTCCATGGCAGGGGTCGCGGTAGCAACCACGGGCTTTCCTGCGGCAAGGTATTCGTCAATCTTTCTCGGATAATTTCCGAGCGTCAGTGGATTCAGTACCTGGGGATTCATACAAATCGTAAAGTGCTGAACGTATGAAGCTGTTTCTTCGGGCTTTTTCCCGCCCAGGAAATAAACATTCTTCATGGTTCTCAATCTGCTTTTTCCAAAACCGGCATCCGCGGGACCTACCAAAACAATGCTCAGCCCGGGAAAAGCCAAAGAAATACGGATCAGGATTTCCTCATCCAAGCGCATGCCAGTTATGGCACCACAATAGCCGAGTACGGGTGCAGGAATTATCTTCATATCTGCAGGAAGGGGCAGGTCTTCTGCAATAAAATCATGCAGATTGCAACCTTGGCCGATATCCGCACTGTTGGGATTCCACTGGCTGGCGTATGCAGCCAGATAGGCAGAATTAGCAATGATCAGATCCGCCTTTTCAATCATTTCTTTCTCGCAACGCGGCCCGAATTTTTCAAAGAAGGGTTGTATGGTCAAAAAATCGCGGATATAAAAAATATATTCACGCACAGGCAATAATCCTTTCAGATACAATCCACGGTAAAAATCATTGTCGTTCAACAAAATACTGTTCTTGAATCCCAGCTGGCGGATGGTCTTTTTTATCTCAGCTGAAAGGCGCTTGTTATTGATCCGGTTGAAAAAATCAAAAAGTTTATAGTTGGGCGACCAGGTGCCTGACTCAAGCAAGGACTTTGGATGAAGCACCCAGAAATTGTCCTGTATCTGCTGAATGTATTTGTTTTCGTGACTGCCTGCAGATTTGGACCGGCCACGCACAAGATTTTTCAGGGCCGTTTTTCTGTCCAGAGCACGGTCTACGAACAATACCCGGTTATAACGGGCAAGCTCATACGCCATATCTTTAAAATTAAAGGCGATATCGGAGTTCCATGGTAGGAAACTGAACATTATGATATCCCTGTTTTTTATAAAACGGTGCTTCATCTTGAAATTATCAGGATTAGAGATCCAGGTTCTGTTCGTCAACATTATTTAGTACGGCCCCGATAAATTTATTTTTATTATCCCTCAGAAACCCCAGGGATTCCCGGTCAATTTCATTAATTGTGTTCGGCGCAGAGAAAACCAATACAATCCCATCTACATACTCACTCAGCTCTTTGCTGTCTGCGTGATAGTTCAATGCCGCGGCTTCAATCAGGATGAAATCATAATGCTGTTTAAGCTTATCCAGGTTATTCAGCAAGTGATTTTTTGGCAAAACTTCAGAGGGCGTGTAGTTTCCCTCATCGCAACCGATAATGTCCACATTGGTGATATTGGTCAGTGTGGTTATACCCCATATTTTATCAACGCCATCCTGGCTGCCCATGCTAAAGGTTTCCAGGGTTGGTTTTGCCGAGAAATCACGTGTCAGGGTGTTGTTGGAAAAATTTGCGTCAATCAGCAGGACTTTTTTCTTGCTCATACTGAATATGTGGGCAAGCGATTCCACGATGGTTGTTTTTCCTTCCTGGGCTTTGGTACTCGTAAAGAGCACCACACGCTTCCCGCTCCTTTCAATTTCATACCGCAGTTTCCTGAGGTTCTCTATAAATGGAATGGAGTTGTGTTCGCGGTCACTCCGGGCATTGAAATCAAAGTAATCCGGCAGCAATTTTTTATCCAGATCTATTTTCCCCACAGTCGATAATACCTCCATTTTTGTTTCCTTCTGAAAGATCGTTGGTGTGCGCAGGGAAGAATCCAGCAATTCCAGGATGATGATGAATAAAGAAGAGAGAAAAAACATAGACAATCCTGAAATTGTTATGATCAGCACGCCCTTGGTTGGTTCGGGCTTGATCGGAGGCTGACCCAGCAGGATTTGTTTGAAATTGAAATCCGGAGACACATCAATATCCTGGGAAGCAAAGATGCTGCTATTATATTTTTCAAGGTCTTTCTCTGCAATGGTGAGGTCATTCTGATAAGCGTTTGCAATGACCTCCTGCCCGCCTCCGGAAAAGGCTATCCTCCGGAATTGTTCAACGCGGCCTTTATACATTTCAATATTGTCGGCAGTAGATGCTATCGATGATTGCAGATCCAATTTCTCTTTTATCAATTCCTGCTTACGTTCTTCAATCTTTGATGCCGAGTTGACTCCTCCGGCAGTGGGCGTGCTCCGGTTAAGCAAAGTGATCTTACTTATATTATCATCAATCTGGCGCTGAATAACCGGATCCGAGCCTCCTTTTTGAGCCAGCCTGCCCGCGAGATCTTCATTGGTGCGGCGTAGCACCATGATTTCGTCAGCATGGTTGCTGATGGGAACAGCGGTGGCTGACGAAGTATTGGCATTGATCTCACGCAGCTGGTCGATCACGCTTTGTAAACGTTGCTTGTAATCATTCTGGGTCGCCTGCTGTGCTGTAAGCGCGGAAGTGAGCTCCTGCAGGCCGCTCATCGCTGCTGTGGCCGCATCCCCCGGGTTGGGCGTTCCAATCTTATCCCGGAACCGCTGAAGGCGGTTGCGCAGCGTATCCACTTCCTTTCCTTTGCTTTCACGAAGACTGTCCAGCTTATATAATGACTCTTTTGTATTCGTTGAAGTGAGTGAATTGTAAAATTCTTTGAATTTCGTACCGATCTTATTGGATACATAGGCCGACAATTCAGGATTTTCCGAAGCGAAGGAGACATTTATATAGTCGGTTTTGGGAACTCTTTCCACGGTAAGCCCTTTCAATACACTCTCCTCACCATAGTCATACAAATTCATCAGGTTCCAAACCATCTTGTCCTGGGGATCATAGGTAGTAAGCAGTTTGAGTGTCGTCAATTTCTCCCTTAGAATAAGACGGGCCTTGGGGAAATCTGCTTTCCGGTAAGATGTATCCTTTCTTTGTTTTTCGGTAAGGGTTCGGAAAGGATGCTCCGAGTCCAGGTCATGCAACAGCAAATCATAGGAGACCATGGCCAGAACGATCGGGGACTTAAATGTTTCAATTACATTATTGAACCGGAAGTCGATCTGGTTTACATCGAAAATTTCCGTTAACTGAAGACTAACTTTTTGTGTCTGGGAAAACCCTGTAGAATACTGCGCCGTAGATACATACTGACGCGGCATGAAAACTCTGAAGATCAATCCCCCGGCAAGGCCAATAATCAGGCAGAATATAATGGTCCATTTCCTCCTCACCAAGACCTTAAAGAGATAGATAATATCCATGGGTAAGATTTTTTACATTCATATTAAAAGACATTACCAACACCGCGATCATTCGGAGGATATTTATTGTTAACAGGGATGAAAAGGATTATTGGAGATCCGGGAATAAAACGAGTTAAACATATTGGAAGAAAAACGAATGCTGATCTCCGTCTATTGCATCAGGGTAATCAACTAGTTAGGACTATCCAAACGAATCAAAAATAATAATAAATTTCATAAAGTAAAATTTATTAGAAGTCTTTAACGCCAATATCTCCGGCCTTTGGCTAATTTTTAGGAATTATCATTTTTAAAATGTGTCCCTTGGATTGAATCTTCTAAATTAGCGGCTTAGCCAACAGCTACATGATACTGAAGTTTTTATTCTGGTTGAGCCTTTTTATAGTTTTCTACAGTTACTTGGGTTACGGGATATTGATTTTTTTGATGGTCAGGATCAAACGCCTTTTACCCGGGTACAAACCACAGCGGGAGCAAACTGATTTTGAACCTGAAGTCTCCCTGGTCATCTCAGCATATAACGAGGCCGATTATATCGAAAAAAAAATCCGGAACAGCCTGGACCTGGATTATCCTGCCGGGAAACTCAGAATCATTATTATAACGGATGGTTCAACTGATCAAACGGCAGCCATCATCCGAAAATACGACCGGATTCAATTATTACACGAGCCCGAACGAAGGGGCAAAGTGGCGGCGATGAACCGGGCCATGCAGTTCGTCCGCACGCCATTTGTTATCTTCTGTGATGCCAACACACTGCTGAACGAAGCCTGTGTTCGCGAAACCGTAAAACATTATGCTGATCCCAAGGTAGGCGGTGTAGCCGGTGAAAAAAAGATCCAGCCAAGGGAAAAAGACAAAGCTGCCGGAGCAGGCGAAGGATTGTACTGGAAATATGAATCCTTTCTAAAGAAGCTCGACTCAGAATTCTATTCGGTTGTGGGTGCGGCAGGTGAGCTTTTTTCAGTAAGAACGGCCGTGTTTCACGAAGCATCTGAAAACACAATTATCGAAGATTTTGTCCAATCCCTGCAAATCTGTAAAGATGGGTTTGTAATTCGCTATGAACCAAATGCTTATGCGATCGAAACGGCCTCCGCCTCTATGAAAGAGGAACAAAAAAGGAAGGTCAGAATTTCGGCTGGTGCATTCCAGGCTATGATAATCCTGAAAGACCTCTTTAATGTATTTAAATACCCCGTTCTTTCTTTTCAATTCATATCCCATCGCATACTTCGCTGGACACTTTGTCCGGTTTGTCTTTTCATTTTTTTCATCAGTAATGCTGGACTTGTTTACGTCAAGGCAGGGGAAATTTACGTGGGTATTTTTCTCCTCCAATTGTTGTTTTATGCAGTGGCATGGGCGGGCTGGATTTTTGCAAATAGGAATATAAGGATTAAGGCCTTCTACGTGCCCTACTATTTTATGTTCATGAACCTTTCGGTTTATCTGGGCTTTTACCGTTTTTTAAGGAAGCGCCAGACAGCTGTTTGGGAAAAGGCTGCAAGGCATAATGAAGGTTAGGGGATATGATGGTTAAACACCTTTTCGAGCTAAGAATTACTAACAAAAAAGGTTGGTCAATATTTGGATCTTAAGAAAAAATACTTACTTTTATCGTAGAATTCCGAAACAGGTTCAATTCCTCTGAAACTCTAAAGGTTTCCAATCCCAACCGAACCACCAAGGCTGTCGAAAGGCCATCTATCCTTGAAATCCCCTTTTCAGAATCACTATTAAATCCGAATTGCTAAGCCATATCTCAGGTTCTATCCTGTTGATGCCAATACCTCATGTTTAGCCCCCGTGCCATTAAATTCCAACCTACTGAGGAACAGAGTCTAGATAAAATAATGACTTCTGCCCATGAAAAAGCAAATTTTAGCTGTTGATGATAGTAAGGCGATCCGGTTTTTGCTTCAGACAGTACTTGGAAAATCTTATCAGGTTATCACCGTTCCAGACGGTTGTTCAGCCATGCATTGGTTATCCAAGAGAAATTTCCCGCATTTAATCATTGCCGATCCGCAATTACCAGATCTGGAAAACTGGGAATTAATACAGCAACTGGCGTCCAGCGGAATATATAAAAATATTCCGGTCGTGGTACTCTCCGGTTTGAGCAAGGCAGAAACAGAAGAGAATTGTTCCATGTATAATGTGCATAACTATTTTCTAAAACCATTTAACCCGGTTGAACTGGTAAATACAGTTCAGCAGTTGATTGAAAATAAATCGTTCGATACCTATTACCCAATGAAAGCAGTTTAATCGTTGCTGTCGTATTCCTGAAAATTTAAACCTGAACCTAAATATGGATTTTACATTTTTACCAAAAGCTTCATCTTTCCATCAAAAGGCTTTTGTCCGTTACAGCATACGGGCGAAAGAAGCCATCACGGTCCCCGGTTATGTAAGCAGCGGTTTTTATTATATTGGCCGGAATTCGGCTAATATTGACCGGCTTGTAAAATTGTACAAGCGCGGTTACGCATCTGACAATATCGAGAATGCGAAAACCGAACTCAAGCGTTCCATTGCGCAGGAAAGGAATATCATTCCGGAAGTTATTTTCTGTGAGTCAAGTTTTGACTTTGCAGCTGTAAAAAGTTTTGTTCATTTTCTGAATAACAGCAAGGCCCTTTGTGCCATTCCTTTTGTTCTGGATTCATCCAGCCTTTGCGATATTGAGCTTGAGCTTTATAAAAAGCATATGCTGGCCGATGAGATCATGCAGATCGATGCCGCAGAAGAAAAAATGCTTGTTGATAAAGTACGCTTCCTCAACAAGGTTAAGGCAAAATCTGTTGTGATGAAAAACAGCATTAAAGAGGAAGAAGCGCTTGTTCCACAGGCTAATATTCACTCTGTTTTAAAGCGGAGTTTTGATATTATGGTTTCGCTCACAGCCTTGTTGATATTAAGTCCGGTGTTCCTTCTGATTGCGCTGGCCATACGCTTTGAATCAAAGGGATCTACATTTTATGTTTCCGAAAGAGCTGGAAGGGGTTACCGGATATTTAAATTTTATAAATTCCGGACCATGTTTGCCGGGGCGGACCAGCGCATACAGGAATTCACTCATTTGAATCAATATACAGCCGTTGCTGCCGAAGGACCATCCTTCTTCAAAATCAGCAATGACCCGCGTATAACCAAGGTTGGCGCTTTCTTACGTAACAGCAGCCTCGACGAATTGCCGCAGCTTCTGAATGTTTTGCTTGGTGATATGTCGCTCGTAGGTAACCGTCCGTTGCCTTTATATGAAGCGGCTACACTTACCACTGATCAATGTGCACAGCGTTTCCTCGCTCCTGCCGGCATCACCGGACTCTGGCAGATAAAGAAAAGAGGCAAGGAAGAAATGTCAGTTGAAGAAAGGATTAACCTGGACATTGACTATGCCAATAAGTACAATTTCATGTACGACCTTTGGATCATGGCTAATACGCCTTCTGCGCTCATTCAGAAATCAAGTGTCTAAGCTTTCAGCGCTCAGCTTTACGCTGTATCTTTCCTGAAATGAATGCTTTTCCTGCGGAAAAAGAACCTTTGGTTTCCATTATTACCCTGAACTATAATCAGGCGCGGGTTACTTGTGAATTCCTGGAATCCAGCCGAAAATTGAATTACCGGAATTATGAGATCCTGGTCTGTGATATGGCTTCTTCCATTTCGCCCGCCACAGTATTTGATCCATCAGACTACCCGAATACCCGCTTGCTGCTCAGCGAAAAAAACCTCGGGTTTGCAGGAGGAAATAACTGGGGCATGCACCAGGCAAAAGGGCAATTCATTTTCATTGTCAACAATGATACCGAGCTAACGCCGGATCTGATTCAATTACTGCTGGAACCATTTTCACAAAACCCAATGATCGGCATGGTCTGCCCCAAAATAAAATACTTCGCAGAGCCGGATGTTATTCAATATGCAGGATTCAGGCCCATGAATAAACTCACCGGCAGAACGGCTACGATTGGTGATCTTCAGCACGACGATGGACAATTCAATGTGTCGGGGCCGACGGCGGCCGCTCATGGTTGTGCCATGATGGTCAAAAAAGAAGTGATAGTAAAAACGGGCATGTTCCCGGAAAAATTTTTTCTTTATTATGAAGAATGGGATTGGTCGGCACGTGTTCAAAAAGCCGGCTATACCATTTGGTACCAGTCTGCTGCCAGCATTTTCCATAAGGAATCCATGAGTGTAGGAAGGGAAAATCCATTAAAAGCATATTATCATACACGTAACAGGATCCTCTATATGCGCAGAAACAGCGATCCCCTGCAGTTGATTGCATTTACATCATTCTTTACATTTTTCACACTCCCTGTATCCATCATCCGATACCTGCTGAAAGCGCAGTTTCTACAACTCGGATGGTTCCTTCGAGGCGTAGGGTATAATTTGGTGAATTCGAGTAAGTCGGTGGAAAAGTAAAAATTAAAAAGTAAAAAGTAAAAAATTGAGCGTAAAAGGCAAGAGCCTCTCACCTTGAAGCGCTCCATTTTTTACTTTTTACTTTTTACTTTCCTCCCTAAAAACCTTCTCCGTATGAATAAACTCCGTACGTTTTTTTTTCATTTGCAGGAGGGCCCTGATCATGGCAATCATCAGTGCAGGTACCCTGCTTAAAGCGCGCAAGGTTCCCAGACTGTAAAAAGAGATGGGAATGGAAATAAATAAGGCAAGAAAATAAAGCAGGAATACAACTATCCAGAATGGCCATGCAGGAAAGAGGATCTGTGTATTAAACACAGCCTGAATAACAAGCAGGAATGCAAGAAGGCAAAAAACAACAATGGCCAGGATGCGGGGTAAGAGCAGATTCTGAAAGAATTTATTGTAATAGAGTATTGTTTTTGGGGCGGACTGCATATCACCATGAAAAAATCTTCGGAGGTGATTCATCTGGGCCTCCAGCCAGCGTACGCGTTGCTTTTCGAACACTCCCGCATTGGCAACTTTCTCGTCATAGACCAGCGCATCGTCAATAAATTCCATCTTAATTTTCCTGCGCATCAGTTGCATATCAATTTCCCGGTCCTCTCCCGGGTTCTGAAGGATTTCTTCAGAAGAAAGAATCTCCCGGATCAATGGAGTTTCGAATGCCATGCCCGACCCGATGGGGGCAGCTGAAAGTCCCAGCACTGCAGGTCCCCTGCGGAAAAGGTTCACGTTGATCTCCTCGCTCATAGCATCCAGCCACGCAACTGAGGTGTTTTTGTTTTTTGCCGTGCGGTGACACTGAACGGCCCTGCAATTATTGTGAAAGGCGGCGTTCACTTTTTCCAGACATCCGGCCCCCATAATGTTATCCGCATCCAGGATCATCACGATCTCTTCATCCGGCTTTACCATGGTTTCAAGCCCTGCATGCAAGGACCTGGATTTCATATTCAGATCAACTTCAAAAACACCAACCGGTATTTGCCTGAGTTTCGAAACCGTGGAAGGCTGCAGCTTATCAGCTATAACGGTTACGGTAAACCGATCTTTTGGATAATCATGCAAGGCCGCAAGGGTCGCGGTATTATTAATGATCACGTCCTCTTTATAACAAGGAATCAGGATGGCGATCTTTTTCTTATCCGGATGAACACTGAATTTTTTGCCGGGAATCAGCCGGCCGCCAAGGGCGATCACAAAAAGATATACGCTGTTTGCTGCCAGATAAATAAATATTACAGCGCCTATGAAATAAAGTATGGTACTTAATATATTCATTCGTTCCTGAAAGGCTTGTAGAATGATTGCGCGGCCAGGTTCAGCATCGGCAGGTCGGCTTTAGAATCCCCATAAGCATATACCTCATATTCTTCCAGGTTCCAGATTGCTCTGATACGGCGCACTTTTTCCTCGCCATGGCAATTCTTCCCCTCGATACGGCCAGTTAGCACCCCGTTATCTAATTGCAGAGTCGTGGAAACGAGCCCGAGTGACAGGGATTCACTCCACTTCCGAATCCAGTTTCCTGCGGACGCGGAAACAATTACCAGCTCCGCGCCTTCCGCCTTCAATCTGCTGATCTCCTTTAAAGCGCCAGGCCGGATCAGATGCGGAAGCCTGGTTTCGGTAAATGCATCACAGTTCTGCTGGAAATCCTGTTCCCTCATTCCTCCAAAAAAATATTTTAATAGTATTTCCTTGGCCCGGTCATTAGCAAGCAATCCCAACTTGTACAACAGTAGCCAGGGTGCAAGCAATAAAAAACCGGTATAAAGAGAGAGGCTTCCTCTTTGAAACCTGATGATCTCCGGCAGTGTATCTCTTGTGGTGATGGTGCCATCGAAATCAAAAAAAGCGATTTTCTTTCGACCACTCACAACTTCATCTTTTTAAACTGGAATTCCGGAATATTTTTAATAATGAGCATGATATATCTCCAGAACCATTTTACATAAACGATATTTTTTTTCTTCTCGTAGGCCTTGTAGATAATATCGGCTACCTCCGCTGGTGTGGAGGTGATCGGCTTTGGCAGTTGTTGGTTCTCCGTCATTTTGGTATATACAAATCCGGGCTGCACCGTCATCACGTGAACTTTTTCCTTGTAACATTTATTCCGGAGGCCTGCAAGATAGGTGGTGAAAGCCGCTTTCGCGCTGGCATAAATGAGTTTGCTGGCGCGTCCCCGGTCGCCAGCTACAGAACTGATGCCGATGATTGTTCCACTATGCTGGGATATATAATATCTCGATACAACATTGAGTATGGATGCTGCCCCAGTATAATTGGTATTGATCATTCGCTCAGCAATGGCCCAATTATCAAATGCCAGATCTTCTTCATCCAGGATTCCAAAAACGCAGATAGTAATATCGGGCCTGGGAACCAGCGAATTAAAAAATGCAGCATGGCTCTCATAATTCAAGGCATCAAATGCATGAATTCTGCATGAAACGCCATACCGGATGGAAATATCAGATTGCAGGGGTTCCAACTGCTCAGGTCTGCGGGACGCCAGCTGCATATCGAATTTACGGGATGCAAATTTCCGGGCTATAGCCATCCCAATATCAGAAGTGGCGCCGAGTATAAGAACAGTTGCCATGAAAATCAGTTAGGTGTTAGAAAAAGTCTGTCCGACTGGAGAGAATGAATTTTTGCTTCGGGGTTATATTTCCTGACAATATCCTTAAATTTTCCGAGATCGGGGTAACCGCTTTGTAGTACTTCAGGTTTCATGCGGGCGTCTTTGGACATATACAACCTTCCACCATAGCGAAGCACTACCTGATCCAGCCCATCAAGAAACTCCAACAAACCAGGCCTTACGGAAAAATCAAGCGCCAGCGTATAGCCTTCCTTTGGAAAAGAAATAATGCTTTCCTGCTTGCCAAATACTTTAAGTACGGCCAGGAAGGATCCAAGTCCCTTATCGCTGATCCTGCTCAGAATTTCAATTAATCCTGGTTTGGCTTCCATGGGCAATACAAACTGGTATTGAACAAACCCATTTTTTCCATAGCCGCGGTTCCAGTGCAGGATTGCATCAAGCGGGTAGAAAAAAGGTTCATAGGAAATCACGTTATTGATCTCCGGCTTAAAATTCTTAGCATAAAAAAGATAATTGAATGCTTTTACTGTAAACGCATTCAGTGCCCAGGAAGGAAGGTTAAAGGGCAAATTGATTTGCTTTTTTTTGGGTAATTGCAACGGATCCCGCAGCTGTTGTTTATCCAGATCACTTAGCCTGGCATGCTCTCCCAACATCAGTATACTGCGCCCGAATTGCTCACCTTTTTTGAGGCAGTCAATCCAGGCAACGGAGTATGTGTATTGATGATAGGTTTGGAATAACTGAATCAATTCCTCAAGGTTCCGGGCCTTAATTTGTTTTTGCTTTATAAATGAAGTTTCAATTTTCTTCAGCCGGAATTTCACGCGGGTGATTAGTCCGGTTAGTCCCATGCCGCCACAGCTAGCCTCAAAAAGGTCTTCGTTCATTTGGGGGGAACAGGTAATTACTTTCTTGGAAGCAAGTACAATGTCCATATCAAGGATATGATTGGAAAATGATCCGTCAACATGGTGATTTTTCCCGTGTACGTCGCTGGCCACTGCACCGCCGACAGTAATGAATTTCGTTCCGGGCGTTACCGGGAGAAACCATCCCCTGGGAACAATTACTTCGAGGATCTGATCGAGGACGAGTCCGCTCTGACATTCGAAAATCCCGATTGCCGTATCAAAAGAAAGGATCTTATCGTATTTTAAAGTGGAAATAGTGCGCTGGGCAAGTGAAGCATCCCCGTAACAGCGGCCATTCCCCCTGGGAATAAAATCTGCTTCCTCATCCAGCAATTGATTCAGTTGGTCCGGAAAAGCAAAGCTTTCTTCGTCACTTTCCATAACCGGGTAATTACCCCAGTTGGCAATCTGCTTCTTCATCTTTTAAAAATTGTAACGTCTCTTAAATATAAAATCACATAAATGCTCAAAATCCACAATGCAAGCGTGATCTGGATGAAGAAGTCTTTATACAGGATCTCCGTAGGCGACCCGGATTTTTTCAATACAAATGTAATTTGCAGATACCGCATAACACCGGCGATCACGAACAGGCTGGAGTAATATAATCGATAAGTGCCCAGGCGGGCCATCGTGGCCGGCGAAACCGTATAGTTAATATAGGCAACGATGATAATTGCGCTGAATAAACCCAGCATGGTATCCAGGAAGTCGAGGTTATATCCGCTCATGGATTTCCGCATGTCAGTTCCCGTGGCTCCTTTTAGCAAGAGGTCATCCCTCCTCTTGGCAATGGCCATAAAAAGCGATAGCAGAAACGTCATGATGATCAGCCATTCAGAGGTATCTACTGAAGCAATGATGGCGCCTCCCTTAACGCGTAATACGAAACCCGCCGCAAGCACCAAAATGTCCAGAATGGCAATATTCTTCAGACCAAAGGAATAGGAAAGGTTCATCAAAAAGTATATGCCCAGGATAAACAGAAATTGAAAGCTGTGATCAGCGAAAAGTCCGAGAAAAATACCCAGCAGGAGCAGGCAGACACAGATGGTTACCGCCACCGGCTTTTTGACTTTACCTGAGGCCAGGGGTCTCTTGGACTTCACCGGGTGTTTGCGGTCATCTTCTATGTCCCGGTAATCGTTGATAATGTAAATACTGCTTGCAAAACAGCAAAAAGCCACAAAGCCGGCAATCATAACTGCGAAACGGGAGGGAACAAAAAACTGGCCAGCAAAAAACGACGGAACGATCAGAAAAAGATTCTTTGCCCAATCTTTGGGCCTGAGGAGTTTAAAGTAATATTTCATCAAGCGAAAACTTCGGCCAATATACAACCATAATCTGTTTAATGCAAGCTGGGAAGACCCATCTCAACTGGAATTCAGCTAAATTTGCCGATACCCTCATGAGCAGGACTTCACAGGAGATATTAGAGAGCCCAATCGAGTACCTGAAGGGAGTAGGTCCGCACCGCGCAGAAATGCTCCGGAAGGAGCTGAAGATTGGCAGTTTCCGGGACATGCTGGAACTGTATCCTTATCGCCATATCGACAAATCCAGAGTCAATACAATTGATGAAATAAATCCAGATACTGAATTCATCCAAATCACAGGCATCCTGGGTTCTTTAATTTTATTGGGTTCAGGAAAGGCTAAGCGGTTGGTGGCCGACCTGAAAGATGCTTCCGGATCAATCCGGCTTGTATGGTTCCAGGGTATTCACTGGATGGAGAAGTCCCTTATTCCGGGCTCCAGATATCTTGTTTTTGGAAGGGTTAGCTATTTTAACGGGGAGGCGCAAATCACGCATCCGGAAATGGAGGCATTCGGCCAGGAAAAATCTGGGGAAGTGATCGGTTTGCAACCTGTTTACCCCAGCACGGAAAAGCTCAGAGCCCGGGGGCTTGGGGGACGACAACTGGCCAGATTCACGCAGCAACTGCTTTCCCAGCTACGGGAAAAGGATATTCCAGAATTTCTTCCCGAGCAAATGCTTCATTCGCTTAAGCTATTGCCACGTTTTCAGGCTTTTCAAAGCATCCATTTCCCGGCCAGCCAGCTTGCATACCAGGAAGGATTGAACCGCCTGAAATTTGATGAATTATTTCTGAACCAGGTTCGTACCGGAATGGTCAAAACGCAAAGGCTGAAAAATTCGCACGGTGTAATATTTGAAAGAGTGGGGCCGCTATTCAATGAGTTTTATTCCCGTATTCTCCCTTTCGAACTAACAGGCGCCCAGAAGAGAGTTTTGAAGGAAATCCGGAAAGATACGGCAACGGGCCGGCAGATGAACCGGCTCCTGCAAGGTGATGTGGGCAGTGGGAAGACGATGGTTGCGCTCCTGGCTATGTTGCTTGCCGCGGACAACGGGTTCCAAAGCTGTTTGCTTGCACCGACAGAAATCCTCAGTAAACAGCATGAGGCGCATTTCAGGGATTTGCTGAAGGACCTGCCGGTAACGGTTGCCTTGCTTACTGGAACTGTAAAGTCCAAGATCAGGAAAAAAATCCTGGAAGATCTGGCTTCCGGCTCGCTCAACATGCTGATTGGCACGCATGCCATTCTGGAAGAATCCGTACAGTTCCGGAATCTTGGATTTGCGATTGTCGATGAGCAGCATCGGTTTGGCGTTGCCCAGCGGGCCAAACTCTGGAAGAAGTCAGGCATTGCGCCCCACGTGCTGGTGATGACCGCCACCCCCATTCCCCGTACATTGGCTATGACGGCTTACAATGAGCTGGACTACAGTGTAATTGATGAGCTGCCGCCGGGAAGGCAACCCGTGAGAACGGTGCAGCGTTATGAATATGACAGGCCTAAAGTGATGGATTTCATTAAGGAAGAAATTAAGAAAGGCCGCCAGGCCTATATTATTTTCCCCCTCATTGAAGAATCTGAAAAACTCGACTATGAATATCTTCTGAAGGGATATGAAAATGTAAAAGCTTATTTTCCTGAACCGGCTTATTATATTAGCATGGTGCATGGACGTCAGAAGCCCATAGTGAGGGAAACCAATATGAAGCGCTTCGTGACCGGGGATACACAGATCCTCGTGGCAACCACGGTCATTGAAGTTGGCGTGGACATCCCGAATGCGAGTGTGATGGTGATAGAAAGCGCGGAAAAATTTGGTCTGTCCCAGTTGCATCAATTGCGGGGCCGGGTTGGCCGGGGTGAAGATCAGAGCTTTTGCATCTTGTTAACAGGAAACAAACTCGGAACCGATGCCCGCGAGCGTTTACAGATTATGTGCGAGACCTCAGACGGATTCAGGATTGCGGAAAAAGACATGGAGCTTCGGGGACCAGGGGATATTTCCGGAACAAGACAAAGCGGGATACTGGATTTCAAACTGGCAGATATTGTTCGGGACAAAAACATTCTCCGGCTCGCCGTTGTTTCTGCGGAAAAAATGTTGGAAGAAGATCCCGAACTTGTGTCGGCCGAGCGCACAGCGCTACGGAATCAACTTATGCAGGATCGTGGTAAGACACCCTGGAGTAGGATCTCTTAAATCATTCGGTCAAAATCTTAAGGATTGAAAAAACGGTTATTCATCTTCCTGATGCTGTCGATGGTGGTGCTGATGAAAATTCATGCCCAGGAATATCCGGGCAACCTGGAGTTTATTGAAAACAAAGGTCAGTGGGATACGGCCATGAATTTCAGATCAGATATGCCCAACGGAAATTTTTTCTTACAGAAGCATGGCTTTTCCGTGCTCCTGCAGAATCCTTCCGATATGAATGCTCTGCGGCTTGCTCTGCATGGAATGAGTTCAGGAACAGCACAAAGTTCCGGTCCGGCTGCCCCAACAACTTCTGTAAATGCTAAAACGCCGATCAGTGGCCAAGTTGTTAAAGGCGGAGGGAGTAACGGACAGGTGCCAGCCGCAAACTCAGGCCTCATCATGCACGCACAACTCTATCAAATGGAGTTTGTAAACAGCCGGGACCAGGTAGAGATTGCAGGTGATAAACCATTGGATACCTATAATAATTATTTTATCGGAAATGATCATTCCAAATGGAGCGCTAATTGTAAAATTTATCAGGCCGTAACCTATAAAAACATTTATCCGAATATAGATCTGCGCTATTACACCGAAAATGGAAGTCTGAAATACGATCTTATTATACATCCGGGGGGAAACCCTGACGATATCCGGATGAGATACAAAGGGGCAGATAAACTCATAGTTAAAAGCAGGGAGCTTACGGTACACACTTCAGTTGGAGATGTAAAGGAATCCATTCCACACACATATCAATTTTCCAACGACGGCAATAAGGATGTGGATTGCAAATATGAAACCGGCCCCGGAAACACCATTCATTTCCGTTTAGGGAATTATTCAAAATCAGCCACCATTGTTATTGATCCGACACTTGTTTTTTCCAGTTTTACGGGAAGTCATTCCGACAACTGGGGTTATACAGCCACCTATGATAACAGTGGAAATTTCTATTCCGGAAGTATTGTATTAAACAGTATTCCGGGAGATGGAGGCAATGGATTTCTGGCCAGTCCCGGCGCTTTTCAAAGCAGGTTTCAGGGCGGAGACCAATCGGATGGAGGTTATGAATATGATATTTCCATCCTGAAATTCAGCAGCAACGGGGTCCGCCGTATGTATGGCACCTATATCGGAGGAAGCGGGGATGAGCAACCGCATAGCCTCGTGGTTGATAATTCCGGAAATCTGATCATTGCCGGAAGAAGCAGCTCTCCAAATTTCCCCGTCGTTGCTACACCGACAGGCACGGATACCTGGAAAGGCGGGTACGATATTATTCTGGTTAAGCTTAATGCAACGGGTACGGCCCTTATAGGATCCAGGCTCATAGGAGGAAGTTTGAACGACGGAGTGAACATAGCGCCCAAGTATTCTACCAATATCGTTCCTATGGGCCAGAATTCATTGCGATTGAATTATGGGGACGACGGACGGAGTGAAGTAATCCTGGATAATGCGGGCAATGTTTATCTTGCTTCCTGTACGCAGTCAACCGATTTTCCTCTCTCCGCAAATGCATTTCAAAGAACAAACGCCGGTATGCAAGATGGTGTGTTTATTAAAACAACGCCCAACCTCGATGTCATTCTTGCAAGTACCTACCTTGGCGGAAACAGTGACGATGCTGCATTTGCGCTGGCATTAAATCCAATCACCAATGATGTTTATGTAGCCGGCGGAACTTCCAGTACTAACCTGGCTGGCACAAATCTGGGTCCGGTGGTATCAGCAAACAATAACGGTGGAATTGACGGATTTTTGTCCATCATCAGCAACGATGGTGGAACTTTGCGCAAGACTTCTTATTTCGGTACTCCCAGCACGGAAGTATTGTATGGGGTTCAATTTGACAACCTTGGGTTCCCCTACATTATGGGCACTACAACCGGAGCCTGGCCCGTGATCAATGCAGTTTTCAGTCAGGCGAACGGAAAGCAGTTCATAGCAAAACTGAAACCGGATCTCTCAGCCTATGTCTATTCAACCACGTTTGGAAAAGGGGCGGCATATCCTGATATTTCTCCCACGGCTTTCCTGGTTGACCGTTGCCAAAACGTTTACGTCGCTGGCTGGGGCGGAGGCATCGAAACTGAAGGAAGCGGGGATAACGAAGCAGTTTACCACAATTCGAAAACAACCGGCTTATCTGTGACGCCGGATGCGATCAAGAGCACGACGGATGGTGATGATTTTTACTTCTTTGTTATGAAGAGGGATGCGGCAAGTCAGCTATACGGAAGTTATTTCGGACAAAATGGAGGTTTGGGAGATCATGTTGACGGCGGAACGAGCCGGTTCGACAAACAGGGAATTATTTATGAAGCCATCTGTGCCAACTGTTACGGTTTTGGAACATTCCCAACATCGCCCGGTGTTTGGGCGCCCAAGAATGGAACAGGCACCAACGGATGTAATCTCGCCGCCGTGAAGATTGCTTTTAATTTTGCGGGTGTGGCCGCCGATCCTGTACCTACGATTAATGGCAGGTACGACAGTTCCGGTTGCGTTCCGCTCGACGTGGTTTTCACCGATACCATACACAACGCGAAACAATATATATGGAGATTCGGAGACGGGTCCGCCGACACGAGCACGATCACGAATCAGGTAACGCACACTTATAATGCAGTCGGAGTTTATCGCGTTAGACTTATCGCAATCGATTCCACCACCTGCAATATAAGTGATACGGCTTACCTCGATATCAGTGTGCGGTCCGACCGCGCTATCCTTGATTTTGACATTACCAAACTTCCTCCATGTCAGTCGCTCAATTACCAGTTTACGAACACGTCCACGCCACCGGCTGGAAAGCCTTTTCAACCCGGATCATTCACCTGGGATTTCGGTGATGGCGCCCGGGTTCCTGGTACAAGTCCGATCTTGCATTCCTATGCTGCATCCGGCACTTACCAGGTAACCCTGATTTTACTGGATACGAATTATTGTAATTATCCGGATAGCCTTACTAAAACCCTGCGCGTATCTCCCGTGGTCAAAGCACAGTTTGAAGTACCTGACGGGTGCGCACCATATACGGCCATTTTCAACAATACCAGTCTGGCCGGTCAACAATTCCTTTGGTATTTTGGAGACGGTGACTCGTCTACGGCCATGGATCCTGTTCATCTTTATGCGGACACCGGCTCCTATACCATTTCTTTGCTGGTGATAGACTCTAACACCTGTAATATCCGAGATTCCACCACGCGCACAATAAATGTGCATTCCAAACCATCAGCGGCATTCACAACCCAGCCCGTTCCTCCGCAATTCAATACACCGACTGTGTTTATAAATAATTCCACCGGTGCAACGCATTACCTCTGGCTGTTTGGAGATGGAGATTCCACATCGAAGAGTACGGCTGATACGGCCATTCATCAGTACGAGGAGACTGGTACTTTCAACGCATGTCTGATTGCCATTAATCAATATGGGTGTTCGGATACGGTATGCCATCCTGTAGATGCGCTTATCAATCCATTACTGGACGTACCGAATGCCTTCACTCCAGGCAGATTTGGCCAGAATAGCATAATCCAGGTTAAGGGATTTGGCATAGCCAGTATGAACTGGAAAATCTATAATCGCTGGGGACAAGTTGTTTTCCAATCCAACAGTCCCAATTTCGGATGGGACGGGACTTTTAAAGGTGTTCCACAACCCATGGACGTCTATGTCTATACCCTTGATGCAACTTTCTTTAATGGCAAGAAAACTACCCGAAAGGGAGATATTACCCTGATCAGGTAGGAAAGAATTTTAAAAGTATTGAATTGGCCCAACGGGGTTTGCTTTGTTTAATTCTAAAATGAGAATTTTGTTCAGACACCGGATTTTTTTTGCTTTCCTGTTTTTCTTCTGTTGCGTAAGTGCAATGGCCCAAACTGAATCCGCCAATCTGGAATTCATTGAAAATAAAGGTCAGTGGGATCCCCAGGTAATTCTTAAGGCAGAGATTGGAAATGGGAGTTTGTTTCTCAGCAAGCAGGGACTCAAAGTTGTGCTCCACAGTGCCGAAGAAATGGAGAGGGACCGTGGCCATATTTTCACTCCTTCGTCTGACAGCTCACGCAGTGCGACTCCTGCACAGCCCTTTATTCCCGGCGGATCGAAGCCCATCCGCTCCCATGCTTATGCAGTAAATTTTCTGCACATGAATGAAGCAGCGGAAATTATTCCCGACAAGCCCCTGAATACCTACAGCAATTATTTTATCGGAAATGATTCCAGCAAATGGGCCAGGAACTGCCGCATTTACCAGGGTGTAACCTACAAAAATATTTATCCGGGAATTGACCTGCGCTATTATACATCCAACGGGAAGCTTAAATACGATATTATCATTCATCCCGGAGCGGACCCCAGGAATATTGCATTGCAATATGAAGGTGTGGACGGACTAACGGTTAAGAACAACCGATTAACGGTGAAGACGTCTGTCGGAGATGTGAAAGAAATGGAGCCATATTCCTATCAGACCGGAGATCAGGGAAGGGAAGATGTAGTTTGCCACTACGTGGTTTCTAAAGACCATGTGGTACGGTTTGATCTGGAGCATTACAACAATAATAGAGTGCTCATCATTGATCCAACCCTGGTCTTCTCCACATTTTCCGGAAGCAGGGCTTCTAACTGGGGGTTTACTGCAACCCCAGGCCCTGATGGAACTTTTTTTGCCGGAGGAATCGTGTGGGGAGATGGATTTCCGGTATCCACAGGTTCGTTTGAAAATAATTTCCGGGGAGGAAGATATGATATAGGGATTATCCGGTTAAGCAGCAACGGCAGGAACCGGATGTATGCGACTTATATTGGAGGGAGCTCAGTGGAATGTCCGCATAGTATGATATCAGATGCGCAGGGAAACCTGGTGGTTATGGGAAGGACCTACTCTACTGATTTCCCTTTCCAAAGCTTTTTCGGAACGCCCGGCGGCTGTGAAATGTTTGTAATCAAACTCAATGCCACAGGAAATAATATCATTGGTTCGGCCAGGATCGGAGGAAGCAAATATGATTGTGTGAATGTGCAGGATCAGTTGAATGGAGAAGGTCCCGAACAAGCCGAATCCCTGATCAAGAATTACGGTGATGACTCCAGGAGTGAAGTAATTCTGGATGCTTCAAATAATATTTATATTGCTGCAAGCACCAGGTCCGATAAGGATTTTCCGATCACACCGGGAGTGTTCCAGCCCAGCTTTGGCGGAGGGAACCAGGATGGCGTGATCGTAAAATTATCTCCCGATTGCAGTAACCTGATCTTTGCGAGTTACCTGGGCGGCTCGCAGGATGACGCCTGTTTTGTTTTAAAGCTTAACCCCCTCACCGGTGATATTTATGTTGCAGGTGCAACGAACAGCGGGGCGGATTTTCCCGGGGATAAAACAGGCACTATTCAACCCGTAAATGCAGGAGGGGTTTGCGATGCATTTATTTCCATTATCAGTAACGACGGGTCAACGATCAAAAAAACAACCTTTCTGGGTACCACCGGATTTGATGCCATTTATGGAATTGGATTCGACAAAAAAGGGTTCCCCTATATAATGGGTTCCACTACGGGCGTGTGGCAAACAACACCGAACGTCACTTTTATCAATCCTGGAGCGAAACAGTTTGTAGCCAAACTAATGCCTGATCTGTCCGCCTATGTATATTCAACTACGTTTGGGAAAGCGGGTCCTAACCCGAATATTTCGCCCGTTGCTTTTTTAGTGGACCGTTGTGAAAATGTGTATGTATCGGGCTGGGGCGGCTGGATTTTTGCCGGTAAGGATCCCTACGGTCTAACCGGCACGGCAGGCATGCCGGTTTCGCCAACAGCCATAAAAAAAATAACGGATGGAAGAGATTTCTACTTTATCGTTATCCAAAAAAATGCTTCGGCTTTGTTATATGCAACTTTTTTCGGACAGAACGATGGCCCGATGAGTTTGAGTGAGCATGTGGATGGAGGTACCAGCCGGTACGACCAGAACGGAATCATATACCAGGCCATCTGTGCCAATTGCGGAGGCAACAGCCTTACGCCTTTTCCTACCTCGCCGGGAGTTTGGTCACCACTTAACGGCGCCTCTGCAAATAACGGATGCAACCTGGCTGCCGTAAAGATCTCTTTTAATTTTGCCGGTGTGGGTGCCGATCCGCGCTCGCTCATCAATGGCCATTACGATAGTTCAGGCTGCGTGCCGCTCGATGTATTGTTCGTGGATACACTGCACAATGCCAAACAATATATCTGGACTTTCGGGGATGGCTCTCCTGATACCACTATTACCGGCTTTCAGGTTATGCATACGTATACAACCACAGGCACTTTCCATGTGCGTCTCATTGCGATAGATTCCAATAGCTGCAATGTGAGTGATACCGCCTACCTCAATATCCGGGTGCGAAAGGATAAAGCAGACCTTGATTTTACGATTACCAAACTTCCTCCATGCCAGTCGCTGAACTATCAATTCGACAATACCTCCGTTGCGCCGCCGGGCAAACCATTTGGTCCGGGCACTTTTACCTGGGATTTTGGGGATGGGGTTCGGGTTCCGGGTTCACCCACCGTTACCCATTCTTATGCAGCTCCGGGGACCTATCCAGTTAAACTTGTACTACTGGATACAAGCTATTGCAATTACCCTGACAGCCTTACCATTAACCTGCGGGTCTCTCCATTGGTAAAAGCGCAGTTTAACGTGCCGGATGGCTGTGCACCTTATTTGGCGATCTTCAATAATACCAGCCTGGCAGGGCAACAATTCTTTTGGACTTTCGGGGACGGTTCTACTTCAACGGATGTCAATCCTGAACACACGTATACGGATACGGGAACCTATACCATTTCTTTGCTGGTCATTGATCCCGGCACCTGTAATATCCGGGATTCCACTACCCGCTCCATTCAGGTGCATTCAAAGCCCTCTGCGGCTTTCAGCACGCGGCCGGATCCACCCGAATATAACGTGCCGACTGTGTTCCTGAATAATTCTTCCGGAGCTACCCATTATACCTACTATTTCGGGGATGGCGATTCCGCTGTGAAGAATTCCCCGGATACGATTGTTCACCAATACCAGGAAACGGGTTCTTTTAATGCCTGCCTGGTCGCCTATAATCAATATGAATGTACTGATTCGGTTTGCCACAACGTGGACGTGCTGATCAACGCACTGCTGGACGTACCGAATGCTTTTACGCCGGGCAGATTTGGCCAGAACAGTACCATTATGGTAAAGGGCTTTGGTATCGAAAACATGAACTGGAAGATCTATAACCGCTGGGGACAGGTCGTTTTTCAATCCAATAGTCCCTATTATGGATGGGATGGGACATTCAAAGGCATTCCGCAACCCATGGACGTTTATACTTATACCCTTGAAGCTACATTCAGTAATGGTACAAAAACAACCCGCAAAGGAGATATTACGTTAATCAGGTAAGATGTATCTTTATACAAGCCTTTCGAGAAATTCTGTCCCGATGATAAGGACCCGGAAATTATTGATGTTTTTGATACTTCTGGTATTCACAGGCTCCGCGCTCGAGGCCCAGGATCTTCATTTTTCCCAGTGGTTTAATTCCCCGCTCACAACAAATCCGGCAAATACTGGTTTTATCCCTGATGCCGACTACCGTCTTGGTGCCAATTATCGCAATCA
>Ga0182024_10006505_pt1 | contig 25634 bp, 25 predicted proteins | sample P32metaG_FD_120480 | JGI IMG/M metagenome (GOLD analysis project Ga0182024, IMG submission 120480) | Permafrost microbial communities from Stordalen Mire, Sweden - P3-2 metaG (Illumina Assembly) | ecosystem: Environmental > Terrestrial > Soil > Wetlands > Permafrost | place: Sweden: Stordalen...
CGGCCGGGCCTATAGTACGGATGGAGCAAATCAGCGCGGCGTCTATTATTTCAATCTCCCCGGAAGGGTCCAGAACCCAAACGCCCAGCCCCGCTCTTCCGACCGCGACAAAATCCGGCTGACGAATCGCAAACGCCCGCCCGTCGGCGACAAACAAGGTAATCGGCTGGAATGGCTGCCTCATAAAAAAGAGGGCGAGTTGAGCCGATGTCATTAGGCTGACTCCCTGGCGGGAGGATCTTCTGACGTAGATGCGGACGCCCCGTCGACCATGATCGCATCTTTCACCCATTCGGGCTTAAACATCTCCACGTTTTCTCCACCCGTAGCCACCAAGATAATTTTGCCGGTGGGTGAAATCGCGAGGTAGGGCGGTTGATCGATCAGAAATTGCCTTCCGTCCTCCATGTGCAGGGTAAACGGCTTGAACGGATAGGCCAGTCGCAATCGGCGGAGTTGTTCGGCATCCATGGCAACCACCAGATAAAAATTCAGCCCATCTCCCGCCGCTTACTGACACTTCACATTCGGCAGCGCCGTCTCAACATCGCCCTTTTCGATCGGAGCGCCGACAAGATTGCCCCACTCGGTCCAAGAGCCATCGTAGTTCTTGACGTTGCTGACGCCCAACAAATATTTCAGCACGAACCACGTATGGCTGCTTCGCTCGCCGATGCGACAGTAGGCGACGGTCGGCTTGTTGAAGTCAACGCCGGCATCGGCATAGAGCTTCTTCAACTCGTCGGCGCCCTTGAAGGTGCCGTCCTCGTTGGCGGCCTTGGACCAGGGGATGCTCCTGGCGCCGGGAATGTGGCCGCCGCGTTGGGCGGTTTCGGTCATGCCGGGAGGAGCGATCACCTTGCCGGTGAATTCATCGGGAGAACGCACGTCCACGAGGTTGATCTTCTTTTGGCCGAGCGTATCCAGCACCTCCTGCCGATAGGCCCGGATCGATTCATCGGCCGAAGGAATCGGGTATTCGCTGCGAGTCATCCGCGGCGGATCGGTCGTCAGCGGTCGCTTCTCCAGTTCCCATTTCTTGCGCCCGCCATTCATCAGGCGGACGTCCTTGTGGCCGTGATATTTGAATTGCCAGAGGGCCCAGGCGGCAAACCAATTGTTGTTGTCGCCATAGATGATGACGGTATCGGTCGGCTTGATGCCGCTGCGACGGCACAGTTCCGCGAATGTCCGCGGGTCCACCACGTCGCGCATCACGCGGTCTTGCAGGTCGAGCTGCCAGTTCCAGCCGATCGCGCCGGGAATGTGGCCTGTGTCGTAGCTGGCGGTATCGACGTCCACCTCCAGCAGCTTCACGCCGGCATCTTTTGCGTGCTCGGAGACCCAGTTCGTGTCGACCAGAACTTCCGGATGGACATAGCTGCTCATGGCTTCTCTCTTGATGATCGGCTGTGAATCAAATTCGTCGGTGCGTTCATTGAGAACCCAACTGGTCATGTCGGCAGGCTTGCCGTCCATGATCGAAACGATCACGTAGCTGTAGAACGGCCACCCATGATCGCGGTCATAATCGCTCGGCCGGGCCGGATGATTGGGATGGCTGTGGTAAAAGCCCAGCACCGCCAGACCCGCCGCTTCCGCTTCGCGCTCGGCCTTGAGTTGGGCGCGCGGGTCAATCGAGAATCGATGGTACTGCTCGTCGGCCTCGAATGCGTTCGTGCCCGGCACCAGCTTCTGCACGAGCCGCTCGCCACCCGAATCGCGTCCGATCAGGATTCCGCAGCATTCTTTGGGGAACGCCTCGGCCCCTTCCCGCTCAATTCGGCCGTGCAGTTTGGGAGGCAGAATAAGCGGATTCATGGCCAGTTCTCCGCTTCCGAGATTGCTTCCTGCCAGAAGCTTTCCGACAGGTATTTGGCCGCCGAGTCGCAAAAGATGGTGACGACCACGCCTTCCTTCAATCCCGCCGCCACGTTGAGCGCCGCGACAAGGTTTGCGCCGGAAGAGACGCCCACAAGGAAGCCCTCTTCACGGGCCAACCGCAGCACCGCCTGATGGGCGTCCTCGGTCGCCACATCGACCTGGGCGTCGGCCAGATCTGGGTCATAAATCCCCGGTACCAGTGCCGTCGGCATGTGCTTGAGCCCTTCCAGCCCGTGCAGCGGTCCGTCCGGCTGCATGCTGATGCACTGAATCTCGGGATTCAATTCCTTCAGCCGGCGCGTCACCCCCATGAACGTGCCGCTGGTGCCAAGCCCGGTGACAAAGTGCGTGATGCGTCCTTCCGTCTGTCGCCAGATCTCGATGGCGGTGGTTTCGTAATGGGCGCGCCAGTTCGCGTCGTTGTTGTATTGGTCGGGATAGAAGTACCGGTCGGGGTCACTCTCGAATAGATTCTTCGCGTAGCGCTGTGCGCCGTCGGTGCCCTCGGCCGGATCGGTGAAAATCAGTTCCGCCCCATAGGCGATCAGGCTTTGCTTGCGTTCGATGCTGGCATTGCGCGGAAGGGCGAGCTTCACCTTATAGCCGCGCTCCGCCGCGATCATGGCGTAGGCGATGCCGGTATTGCCGCTGGTGGCATCAATGATTGTCTTGCGCGGCGTCAGCAGCCCGCGGCGCTCGCCATCGAGAATCATGTTCAGCGCCGCGCGGTCCTTGACGCTCCCGCCCGGGTTGTACCATTCGGCCTTGGCGTAAACCTGCACCGGCTCGACATCCCGAGCGATGCGCTTAAAGGATAGCAAAGGCGTATTTCCGATCAGTTGCAGAACTGATCGGGCGTGGACGGATGGATCAGATTGAACCTGAATCACTTGCAATTCCTACAAATCCTAGTGGCGAACCGGAGGCAGATCAAGATGGCCCTCGTTCTCCGCCTAATCCCCAATAAACCGCGAATAAATCGAGCGGGCACGGTCGAGCTCGGATGTCCCATGGACGATGGCACGCCCATCGGGGAAAACCGTGAGTTGCAAATCCCGCGGCTCACTGAGGTCGCACCTTAGTAAATAAGCCGAGCGGTGAACGCGCCCGCTTTTGGAAAGTTTGTCAGCGATCCGGGAAAGATCGACGGATCCGCCCGACTTGGACCGCACTTGCACCGCATTTCGCCCGCAGAGGCTGGTCATCTGCGTTTCGTCCGTCGCATCCAGATGCGGGAAGCGTTGCTGGCCGCAGGTGAGGCAGTCCGGTCTTTTCGCGTCGCCGAGATTCAAAGTTCTGAAGCTGCCCTGCCAAACGTCAATCGCAACAAGCGGTTCGACCCTTCCCGCCGGCTCCCGCAATAGCACCCGCAAGGCGGCCACAACTTGAAGCGATGCCACAATTGCCGCGGCGGACGCAAGTACCCCCGCCGTATCGCAAGTCGGCAGTTCCGCCGCCGCCGGGGGCTCGGGAAAAACGCATCGTAGGCACGGCCCATCTGGCGGGACAATCGCCATGCAACGTCCTTCGGTCCCGACACACGCGCCGTAAATCCAAGGAACCGCATGCTTCACGGCAACATCGTTCAGCAGATATCGCGTGGCAATGTTGTCGGTTCCGTCGAGGATCAGGTCCACCGGCCGCCCGTCTAGGTCACAGCCGGCAAGCATTTCTATATTCCTGGCGTGAACGTCGGCCACATGGGCATCGATCGTCACTTCAGAATTAATTTGTCGCAGCCTTTGCGCCGCCGCGACGGCTTTGGGAAGCCCATTTCGCACGTCGGCTTCATCGAAGAGCACCTGCCGCTGGAGATTAGTCAGTTCGACGATGTCGCGGTCCACAATGCGGAGCGTGCCGATCCCGGCACGCACCAGTTGATCGGCAATCATGCTTCCCAGCGCTCCGCACCCGACGAGCAACACCGTCGCCCGGCGGAGGCGCGCCTGCCCCTCGCGCCCGATCTGGGGCAAAAGCGATTGACGATGGTAACGGTCGATCTGCATGGTTGAACGAACGTTCGTCTCCCCGTTTAGCCGGAGCCGCCAGGCCCGTGCCCTTTCCTCGAAGAAAGACACCGCGTGGCCGCGGTGGCTAAACGGGGAGTTCAAAGCGGGAGGAGCAGATCGCTGGGCTCGTCGCGCTGGCGCCGAGAAATTTCACCCGCTTGCCCCGACACGGGGCGAACCTATAGTAGCGACTCTAACGAGGAACCTCATGCCCGTTGATACGCAACAGATTATGGACGAAGCCGGCAAGCTGGGAGACCTGGCCGCCCAGCACCCGGCGGTCGCCCGTTACAAAGATGCCCGCAAAGCCGTCGAGCAGGATACCGAGGCCAACCGGCTGCTGGCGGATTTCGATCGCCAGATCGAGGCGCTACAGCGTCAGCAGCAAAGCGGCATGCCGGTCACCGATGCCCAGCAGCAGACCCTCGAAGCGCTTCAGAGCCGCTTGGTTTCGCATCTGAAGATCAAGGCGCTGAACATGGCGCAGGTCGAGTTCGTTGACCTTCTGCGGCGAATCACCCAGACGGTTCAATCGAAATTGAATCTTCAGGAAGGCGGCGCTTCGGCCGGGACTCCAGGTGGGGGCGGGCCGCGCCTTACCGGGCTCCGGCCGTAGGCCAATACCCATGGTTGTGCGTTGCGCTCCGACCGCCGCTTGCGGCTTCGCGAATCAAGTGCGTCCTTTCATCCGCGAACCCGCAAGCGGCGACCAAGGGAACGCGTAAACAACCCATCACGCGAATCACAACTATGGCGCGCTGGCTACTCAAAACCGAGCCCGACTGCTACGCCTGGGACGATCTTGCGCGCGACAAGCGCACCGTCTGGGACGGCATCACCAACGCGCTGGCTCTCAAGCACATCCGCACCATGAAAAAGGGCGACAGCGCCCTGATCTATCACACCGGCGACGAACGTGCCGCCGTCGGCATCGCGGAGATCATCTCGGCGCCTTACCCCGACCCCAACCAGGAGGAAGACAAACTCGTGGTGGTGGATCTCAAGGCCAAGCGAAAGCTTGCGCAGCCGGTAACGTTGTCTGACATCAAGGCCGACAAGTCGTTTGCCGGGTGGGATCTTCTGCGGATCGGCCGGCTGAGCGTCGTGCCCGTGCCGGACCAGATGTGGGATCGCATTATCGAACTGGCGGAGGAGAAACAATGACGAGCTTCGACCCGAATGCGCCGATGCCCAACACCGGCTCACAGCAACAACCCGACGCGCAACAGGCCGCCCCGCATCGCGCCCCGGACGACATGGAGGAAGTCTATTACGAAGGTTCTCCTCTCCTTCGCGGCGCCTTGGGTAAAGGCTTCCTATGGATCTTCTGCGGCACGGTCCTCATCGCGGTCGCGATTGCCGCATTCGTGCTGCACTGGCAACAGAAGGTGCCGTGGTGGGCATTCGTTGCGCTGGCTTTCGTCGGCCTTTGCCTGATCTTTGTCCCGCTGATTCAGAGCAAGACTATCCGCTATCGCGTGAGCAACTATCGCATCGATTACGAGCGGGGGCTCTTCAGCAAAGACATTGATACGCTCGAACTCTGGCACGTCGAAGACATTCGATTCCACCAGTCGTTCATCGACCGGCTCCTTGGCGTCGGAAACATCAGCGTCGTCTCCCACGACGAGACGATGCCGCTTCTGGTGATGCACGACATTCCCCATTCGCGAGAGCTCTTCGAGCAGCTCAAGCAGCGGATCATCGCGGTGAAGCGATCGCGCGGCGTGATCAAGATGGATCCCGGATGACTCTGGACGGTGATCAGACGGCGATCCCCTTGAGCTTCCCGATGCTGTCCCCGAATCGCGGCACGTCGACGCCCATCGCGTCCAGCATGGAGACGTAGAGGTTGCACAAGGGCGTTCCCTCGGGGCTGGCAACGTGCCGGCCGGATGAAATCGCCCCACCGCCGCGGCCTCCCAAGAGGATGGGAAGATCGGCCGGGTTGTGGCGATTGCCGTCTGACATGCCGGAGCCGAACAGAATCAGGCTGTTGTCCAGCAGCGTGCCGGCGCCTTCCTTCACGTCACTCATTTTCTCGAGAACCCGCGAAAACTGCGCGACGTGCCAGCGGGTGATCAAGCTGTATTGGCGGATCTTGTCCGGGTTGTTCGAGTGGTGCGACATCTCGTGGTGCCCGCCATGCACGCCATCAATATACGGGCCGAAGTTGTGGCCGGAGACTGAGTTGGCGAACATGAAGCTGGCGATCCGCGTCTGGTCGGTTCGGAAGGCAAGCACGATCAAATCGAGCATCAGCTCGACGTGCTTCTGATAATCCCGCACCCGCCCCTCCGGCGGCGGCACAAGCTCGGCCGGCGCGGCCGGATGCCAGCGGCGCGCGTCCGGCTTCGACGCGAATTCGATCTGCTTCTCCACCGACCGAACCGACTCGAGATATTCGTCCACCTTCACCTGATCATCTCGTCCCAGCTTGCGGCGAAGGTCGTTTGCATCCTGTAGCGCCAGATCGAGAAGACTGCGATCATCGTCCGATGACTTTTGCGCGCCCGCTTTAGCGCCAAAGAGCCGGTCGTACACCGCCCGCGGGTTCAGCTCCTTGGCCACTGGAATGTTCGGCGCACGCCATGAAATGTAGCAGGCATACAAGCGGGTATATCCGACGTTGGTATCGACGCCGGAATCCACCGGATCGACGCCCACTTCGAGCGATGGCAGCGGCGTGCGCGAGCCGATCTGCTGGGCGGCCAGTTGGTCCATCGAGATGCCGCCGGCGCTGATATCGCGGCCGTCGGTCTTGTTCACGTGCAGGCCGGTCAGGAAATTTGCGTCCTTGGCATAGTGCCCGTCCCCCTCGTGACTCTTGGCCTTGTCCAGACCACTCAGGACCAGTACCTCGCTCTTCACCTTCGCCAGCGGCTCGAGGCACGTCGTCAGCTCGTATTCCGCCCCCGCAGTGGTCGGAGTCCAGTCCTTTGGATACGCTCCATTCGGATAGAAAAGGCAGCCCATTCGCACCGGCGGCGTTGGTTCAGCGGATGCGCCAAAGCCAACCCGCGGAGCCATCGCCTCCAGCCACGGCAGCGCGATCGCCACTCCCGTTCCCCGCAGAAACGTCCGCCTCGACAAATGCCAGCTCTTTTGACTCATGTCAGTCTCTCTCCGGGAATGGGGAAGAAGAGGATATATCCGCAGATTTCGCAGATTACGCAGATTAGAGGAAATTCAATCTGCGAAATTCTGCGCAATCTGCGGATCCATTTCTTCTTCGTGCGAACTACTTCTTCGCATATCGAAACTGGAACGGCGCGCTGAGGACGATCGTTTGAATCAGCGCGCCCGGTTTATCGTTGTTGGCTTCCATCGCGGTCACGCCGTCCTTGATAACGCATTCGTCAAAGCGATTGAGGCTGCGCCCCAGGGCATAGCCGAGCATCTTGCGGGAGAAATTGTAGAGGAATTCGCCCTTGCGGCGGAGCAGGACGTCGCGGAGTTGTTGCGGCCCATCAAACTTCGTTCCGTCCGGCAGGACGCCGCTGGAATCCACCGGCTCTCCCGCCTCGGTAGTGCGCCAGCGGCCGATGGCATCGAAGTTTTGCAGGCCGAAGCCGATAGGGTCCATCCGGGCGTGGCAGGAGGCGCACTCGGGAGTGCTGCGATGCTTTTCGAGCCGCTGGCGAAGAGTCAAGCCGTCGGCCTGATGGTCGTCAGGCGGCAATTGCCCGGCGGTTGGTGGCGGCGGCGGGATGTGCTCGCCCAGCAGTTGTTCCAATACCCATTTGCCCCTCAGCACGGGACTCGTGCGAAGCGGATACGACGTGGCGGTCAGCACGGCAGCCATCGTCAGCACGCCGCCGCGGTTCGCATCCGTCAGCTCCACCTTCTGCATCTCATTCCCATGAATCCCTTGAATGCCGTAAAGCCGCGCGAGTTTTCCGTCCGCGAAGGTGTAACGGGCATTGAGCAGATCGAGCACGCTTTGGTCGTTGCGGAAAACAGAATCCACGAAAAGGACAACCTCCCGCCGCTCATCGGCGGCAAGGCCGTCGGTGAATTCCGGAAACCGGCCCGCATCCGGGCGCTTCGCCTCGCCGAGGGCGTTGATTCCGAGCCACTGGGTGGCAAAGTTTTCGGCCAGGGCGATCGATCGCGGGTCCTTCATCATCCGCGCGATCTGCTGTCGCAGCACGTCCTTGTCATGCAGACGGCCCTGTTCGGCCAGCGACAAAAGCTCCTCGTCCGGCATGCTGGACCAGAGGAAATAAGAAAGCCGCGAGGCCAGCGGATAATCTCCAAGCTGATAGACGCCCTCCTCGGCTGGCGCGGGCTCGACGAGAAAGAGAAAATTGGGCGAGATGAGGACTCCCTTAATCGCCAGCCGCAATGACGCTTCGTAGGTTGCGCCGCGGGCCTGCGCCTGATCGAACAGTCCGAGATATCGGTCCACCTCCCCGTCGGTAACAGGCCTTCGGAACGCCCGCCGCGCGAATGCGGCAATCACCTGCCGGGCTGCGTCATGAGCCGGCAGCTTCGGCCCGGGCTGTGCGATCTGCAATCGCTCCCGTGCCGACTTCAAATCCCACGAGAGCATCGTCCCCGGATCCGGCGTCACCGCGGTCATCACCTGCTCGGCCGCCTGCAAATACTTCTCCATCGACAGTGCCGAGACAAATAGCGCATCCCCATCGGTGTCGAACCCTTCGCCTCCCGCGCCATCGCTCGGCAACAAATCGACCAAATGGAAATCGAAGCCGAACAGGTCGCGAATGGTGTTGTTGTATTCCTCGCGCGTGAGCCGGCGGCTCATCACGTAACCGCGATAGAACCTCTGGTTTTTATCGGTGGCGATTTTCCCGCAATCCGGTTGGGCAGCCGCCACGTGCTGCTCGATCCAGGCGAGAATCGTCTTGCGTTCCTCATCGGTTGGCCGGTGCTTCGCCTTCTTGGGCGGCATGTCGCCCTCGCGCAGCCGGTCGGCCACGTCCTGCCAGGCTTCCTCGTCCGCCTTGGCCTTGTCCGCCGTCGCATACTGCGACAGGTCGAGGTCGCCCTTCTTCTTCTCAGCGTTGTGACACGCGACACAGTTCTCGACGATCAGCGGGCGAACGTCTTTGTCAAAAGAGGGGGAAAAGTTCACCGCTTCCGCGGCAGCGCAGCACCGTGTGCAGCACAACGCGCCCGCCGCCATCAGCAGCAGCAGGCGCGCCCGTCGAACGGTATCAACTCCCGGCCAATTTAACATTCATTCCCATGCACGAGATCTCATCCTCATGACATTAGCCATTGGCGCAGCAGATGTTGACCGCAAATGGCCGCAACGGCGGCCATTGTGATGCGACCGCGGTAGATACACGCTTTAAAGGGTAGACGAGAAGGATTGAAGCGAAGTTCGAACCGTCGGCTCCGCCAACGCTTCGAGCTCGACCGCGTTTTTCAGGTAGAAGGGTCCGACGCGAGTGCGGGTCAGGGCGGTGAGATATCCGCCGGTTCCCAGCGCCTCCCCCAAATCGCGCGCGATCGCACGGATATACGTCCCCCGCCCGCAGTCGATCCGAAGACGGGCCAGTGGCCAATCATAATCGAGCAATTCGACACCGTAGACATTCACGGTTCGCGGCTGAAGCTCGACCGTCTGTCCTTTTCGGGCCAGATCGTATGCCCGCCGTCCGCCCACCTTCAGCGCGCTGAACGCCGGAGGACGTTGGAGGATCGGGCCGATGAACAACTTGAGCGCCGCCTCGAGGCGATCTCGATCGACCGGCTGCGCGCCCGGCGTCGGCGTCCGGGGCGATTCGGGGTCGTCGGTCGGCGTGGTGGCGCCGAGCGTCACCGTCGCCTCGTACTGCTTGGGCTGGTCCATCAGCCGCTCGCACAGCCGGGTGGATTTCCCCACCAACAGGAGGAGAACGCCGGTGGCAAATGGATCCAACGTCCCCGCATGCCCGATCTTCGTCCCCCGCGGCAGCAGCCGTTTCACCCGCGACACCGCCCGCGCCGAAGAAATGCCGGCAGGTTTGTTCAAATTAAGAACGCCGTTCGGCGCTTCGTCGGGCATCGTCCTTTCCACGGTGGGTTCGAGACGCCACGGCATGGCATTCCTCCAGTCTGCGACTTCATTCGCGGATCTTACGAGCAATGGGCTGGTTGCCGAGGCTGGGCCTGCGGCACCCGCTCTTCACATCCGCCACTGACGTATGTACACCTTGATCATGGTTCGGCAAACGATCGATGCGGTCCACGAACGGCGTGCTGCGGCCCCTAACGCCGCTGACCGGCGTGCCGGAGCACGGTGCGGTTCGCACCACCGTCTCGCTCGCGATCGCAACCGGCCAAACGCTGCGCCCGCTCGCCCATTTATAACCCTTTGAACGAAAAGCGGGCGGCACATAAATCCGCCCGCTTCTCCTGTTCTGCTTCGGTGACGCCGAGGACAGGCGCCTCCCGGCGAGATCCTCACGAAGAAACACGCGTTGCCACGTTAAATGTGGTCGAGAGCAGGTCCTCAAACTCCTGGAAGTCATTGCGGGTGATGCGAGACGATATGGAGATCAGAAACTCGAAGGCGTCGGAACGACGATCCGCCTCCATCAGAACGGACCACAGCATCTGCGCTCTGGTGAGAAAATCGTGTTCATCGGAAGAAGTTGAAGCGATTGCCGCCCGGAACATCGACGGCCGCTTCCGATTCGCCCATCGAAAGGCGAACCAGCCCTTCAACGTGGAGTCGATCGGCAACACGCGGCAGCGCCCGCGAGAACGCCAGAAATGCCTTCAATAGCTCATTGCGTTTGGCGCCGCCAACCTTTGGCAACAGTGAGAAGTAGGCCTGTTGGAAGACAATGAGCAGCGTGTCGAACAGCATCGAAAACTGCGATTCAGGAACCTTGTCGCGCCATTCCTCCGCTCGTGATGGAAGCCCGGTAAGTGCCCGCACAACCTCATCGGTCCGACGGGCGGCCAGGGATCGAGGGCGATGAAGGCTTGACGGATGATGGGCCGGGGTCGTCCCGTTCACCATATTGAACCAACGCTCCTGATTCTGCCGTTGCCCCGATGCCACCGCGCGCGCCAGCGACAACGCCCTTTCCAGCGCTGCCGGGGTTTCGTCGGCGAGCACAAGCTCCTGATACTCGGAATGAACGCCTTTCACGGTCACCGCCTTTTATCGTTTCCATGGGCTCGACGAGATGCCCTGCGCGAAATATTAACTGCGCGGCCCAGCTTGCGCTGCGCATCCTTTGGCTTTCCGTCAAGCAGGTGCTGTTTGGCTTCGGCTCGGAGGCGCGCTTCATGCTTATCCTTCTCTTCATCGCTTAGCGCGTGAAGCGGATCACCACCCCCCAGGTTGGTCCGTGGCAATTTCAGCCTCCTTCCCGGCCAAAAGGATAGCCGATCTTCAACGACGCTCAATCCCCTCCCCACGAATCGCGCTTCGGGCGTTTCACTCTTCAAGATGACGAGGCTCGCCGCGGAAGATAGAGTGGAGGGTGCGGAATCCGTACCGCGGAGGCGACGTTGCAAGTTGCTGACCAGTTCGAGTTCACTGCCGTTCCCTCGTCTGACGATCTTTTCGCCGACACTCGACGCCGCCTGGAGAGCGGGGTGGATTTCCCCGCTCCGGCATAGGGTCTGCCGCTGCCGCGGTAATCGTTGCCGCTTCTTGACGACGCTGACCAATGCTACTAAGTTGTCGGCCCCTCGCAGTTCTGGCCCGAGCGGCGGGGTTGGAATGGACTTTGTGCAAAAAAGCACGAACTTCGAGCATGGTGCCGGCGAGGTGCGAAATTGATGGCCGGTGAACCCGAGAAGGATCTGTCCGGACGGCCCTCGGAATCGCAAAGCGACGATGGAGCGGGGTGGTTTGCGCTCGTCGGGATCGGATTCGAGTTCATTGCCGCAATTTGTGTGTGTGGCGCGATTGGTTGGTGGCTGGACCGACGATGGAATTCGTTTCCCTGGCTCATGCTGGTCGGGGGTGCGATCGGGTTTGCGGCGGGGCTGACGATGATCGTTCGCGCCGGCAAGAGCGCGTTCAAGGATTGAAACGCCTGCCGAGCTGGCATCGCGTGCGCGTGGAGACCGTGGGATGGACCGATTGGCAGCGATCCCAACGCCTGAGAATGCTGCGACCGGCGCGGAGATGCGCCTCCTGCTGCCGGTCGCGATGAGAGTGGTGGCGGCGGTGCTGCTCGCGGCAGCCGCGACCGCATTGCTCGTCGTATTCGCCCGGCAGCCGGGGTGGTGGCGTGGCTGGATCGCGGCGCTGGTGGTCAGTTTGGCCGCCGCGTTGCTTTCGCTGGGACCTGTCGCCGCCGGGATTCTTGTGGGCGTGCAAGGCATGGCCTATGGTTATCTGGCCGGCGCATTCATTCGGGTGCTGGTGAGCATCGGCGGAGGAGTGGCGGCGGTGTGGATCTTTCACACGCCCCCGGCCCCGACGCTCCTGTTTATGGTTCCGTTGTTTTTCGCCCAGCTTCTGGCCGAATCGATCAGTTTGATGCGGGCGTTAAACAGTCGAAAGCTAATGAGTCGTTGAGTTCAAGTGATCCGATGATGCACCTCTCACCGATGCAGTTTCTTCCCTTGGCGGACATGGACCCGCTCGAGCACGTTCTGGACAAAGCCGTGCTGCAATTTCATGGGGTGTGGATCCTAAGCAACAATATCATCACGCTGTCGATCTCGGCGGTGGCGATGCTGATCATCTTCCCGCTGATCACGCGGGCCTATCAGCGCCGCGAGCACGTCCCGACCGGCACGCGGAACTTCTTCGAGGTCATTCTCATTTACGTCCGCGAGGAAGTGGCCCGCCCGGTTCTGGGCGAGCAGACCGATCGATTCGTGCCGTTTTTGTGGACCCTGTTCTTTTTCATCCTATTTAACAACCTGATGGGCCTCTTGCCGCTGGACGTACTGACCGGATGGTTTATGGGGCCGATGCGGCTGCATCCGATCGGGGGCACCGCGACGGCCAACATCTGGGTGACCGGTGCCCTGGCGGTGATCGCCTTCGCCATGTGGCAGGTGAACGGCATTCGCGCCAACGGACTGATGAAGTACCTCAAGCACTTCACTGGCGGGGCGCCGCTCTACATGGCGCCGATCATGGTGCCGCTGGAATTCATCGGGATGTTCATCAAGCCGTTCGCGCTGGCGATTCGTTTGTTCGCCAACATGTTCGCCGGCCACATGGTGCTGGCAGTCCTGCTGATGTTCACGGCGACGGCGTTTGCCGCCGGCGCCACGATCGGTTGGGCAGTCAGCATCGTCGTGGTGCTGGCCTCGGTGGCGATGATGTGCCTGGAGCTTTTCGTCGCCTTCCTGCAAACCTACATCTTCGTTTTTCTGACCGCCATGTTCATCGCCCAACTGGTGGTTCACGAGCATGAGCATCGGCCGGGCGAAGGCGGCGAGCATGATGAATCGCACAGCAAGATCGGGACCGGCGACCTGACCGACTTTGCTGAATTGCCCGATGCCCCCCGGCAGGCGGCCATGCATATGGCCGGATGATTCCAGCACTTTTGCCGCAGCGTCGCGAGGACGCTTGCGGAAACCGCGGGACGCGGCGTCCCAACGGTTTGTCCGCGGAAGGAATGCCCTCCGCTGCAGTGGCCCCCCTCGCGGGCCGGGGACGCGCCCGATCCCGAAAAGGGCTTGAGGAGCAAGTGTCATGATGAAGTATTTCGCGGCGGCCCTGATGGCCATGGTGCTGTTGACGGCGGCCGTTCCGGCCCATGCCGCTGTTACCACGACCGGCGCCAACGGCAGCGTCAGCAACTATGACGCCGCCCAACATTCGGGGCCAAACTACGGCCTGGCATTGATCGGCGTGGGCATCGGCGTCGGCTTCGCCGGAGTCGGTGGCGGATTGGGAATCGGCGCGATCGGCGGACGGGCCTGCGAAGCCATCGCCCGTCAGCCTGAAGCCGGCGGCCGAATCTTCAACGCCATGATCATCAGCGCTGCCCTCATCGAAGGATTCACCTTCTTTGCGATGGTGGTCTGCCTGCTCGGTTACTTCACGGCTGGCCACTTTGCCCCGCTGACCCCGACGGCCCCCTAAGTGTCTGCAACTGGAAGCCCCTCCCGGCGGCGCTCACGCCGGGAGGGGCGCTCCCCCCGATCCACGGCGGAGGCTCTCCATGAAACGTTGGATGATCGTGACGGTTCTGCCCCTCGCGCTTACGTCCCTTTGCGCCTCTCCCCTTCTGGCCGAGGAATCGTCCAAAGCCGGCGAGGCCACCAGCCCGCTTTATAACGTGCCGCAAGGCATTATCACGGGCGTGGTCACGATCGTGATCTTCGCCATTCTGGTGGCAGTGCTCGGCAAGTACGCCTGGGCTCCGATCCTCAGCGGCCTTAAGGCGCGCGAGGACAAGATCCGCAAGGACATCGCCGACGCCGAGGCGGCCCGGAAGAGCGCCCAGGCACAGCTCGACGAATACAACCGGCAACTGGCCACCGCCGAGCAGAAGGTCCGCGACATGCTTTCCCAGGCTACGCGCGATGCCGAGAACCTGGCGACGCAGATCCGCGCCCGAGCCCAGCAGGAGTCGGAAGAAACCAAAGAGCGGGCGATCAAGGACATCGACGCCGCCCGCGATCAGGCGCTGTCGGACATCTATCAGCAGACCGCCGATTTGGCGACGCGCGTGGCCGAGAAGATCATCCGCCGCAACCTCAACGCCGACGATCAACGCGATCTGGTGAATCAGAGCTTGCAGGAATTGCAGACGGTCGGAGCCGAATAGGAGATTGCCAGGGGCGATTGCTGATTTCGGATTGCTGAATGCTGATTGAAATGCGGACCTTCCAATCAGCAATCCGCAATCCGAAATCAGCAATGGGCCACCGGCACTAGCACAATGTCTCACCAACACCACACCACCCCCCTTGCCGCGGCTTATGCCCGGTCGGTGCTGGAGCTGGCCAACGACCAGAACCAGGCGCGCGAGATCGGCCAGGAGCTGGAAGAGCTCGGCAAGATCATCGAATCCGACCCCACCTTTGCCAACTTTCTGGCCAATCCATCCGTCGGCGAAACCGAGCGCGGGCAGGTGGTCGAGAAGGTGTTTCGCGGGCGGGTGTCGCCGCTGGTGATGAATTTCATGCTGGTGGCCAATCGCAAGGGCCGCCTGGGCATCCTGCGGCAAATCGCGGCGGCTTACGCGGAACTGCTGGAAAAGCAGATGGGCATCATCGAGGTAGACGTGACCGTCGCGCACCGCCTGACGCCCGAGCAGTTCGACGACGTCCACCGGCGCGTCGGCGAGGCGCTCAAGCGCGAGGTCGTGCTCCACCAATACGTCGACGAATCAATCATCGGCGGCATGATCCTGAGAGTGCAGGACCGCCTCCTCGACGCCAGCGTCCGCGCCCAACTCCGGGCGATGCGCAGGAAACTGCTGTCGGCGAAACAGAAGTAAGAAGAAGTCGCCACAGATAGACGCAGATGAACACAGATGGGGAAAAGGAACCGAGAGCGTAGAACGTAAAAGACGGTTTTACCTTGTCCGCACTACGTTCTCTTGCGCTTCTTCATCTGCGTCCATCTGTGTCCATCTGTGGCGAAAACGAATTTGAAGGAAACCGTCCATGGCCATCAACGTCGCTGAGATTACCAGCATTCTGAAGAGCGAAATTTCCGAGTTCGAGCAGCACATGGAGGTGTCGGAAGTCGGCACCGTGATCGAGATCGGCGACGGCATCGCCCGGATCTACGGGCTGAAGAACGCCATGGCCGGCGAGCTGCTGGAATTTGCCAACGGGACCATGGGCCAGGTCTTCAACCTGGAGGAAGACTCGATCGGCGCGGTCATCTTCGGCGAGTACCTGAACATCCGGGAAGGCGACACCGTCAAGAGCACCGGCCGGCTGCTGCAGGTGCCGGTCGGCGAGGCGGTGATGGGCCGGGTGGTCAACCCGCTCGGCCAGCCGATCGACGGCGGGCCGCCGATCCAGTCCAGCGAGTCGCGCAAGGTTGATATCGTCGCGCCGGGCATCGCCGATCGTCAGCCGGTGAAGGAGCCGCTGCAAACCGGCATCAAGGCGGTCGATTCGATGATCCCCATCGGCCGCGGCCAGCGCGAGCTGATCATCGGAGACCGCAAGACCGGCAAGACCGCCATCGCCCTCGACACGATCATCGCCCAAAAGGGCACCGGCGTGAAATGCTTCTACGTCGCGATCGGCCAGAAGGAATCGACCGTCGCCGGCATCGTGGATGTGCTCAAGGCGCGCGGCGCGATGGAGTACACCACGGTGATCGTCGCCACCGCGTCCGATCCCGCCCCGCTGCAATACATCGCCCCCTACGCCGGCTGCACGATGGCCGAATACTTCATGTGGAAGGGCGAGGCGACGCTGTGCGTGTATGACGATCTTTCGAAGCAGGCCGCCGCCTACCGGCAGCTTTCGCTGCTGCTCCGCCGCCCCCCAGGCCGCGAGGCGTATCCCGGCGACGTGTTCTATCTCCACAGCCGGTTGCTCGAGCGCGCGGTCAAACTGAGCGATGCCCACGGCGGCGGATCGCTGACCGCCCTGCCGATTATTGAAACCCAGGAAGGCGAGGTGTCGGCCTACATCCCGACCAACGTCATCAGCATCACCGACGGGCAGATTTACCTCGAGCCTGATTTATTCTTCGCCGGCGTCCGCCCGGCCATTAACGTCGGCATCAGCGTGAGCCGCGTCGGCGGCAACGCCCAGACCAAGGCCATGAAAAAAGTCGCTGGCGGCCTGAAACTGGACTTGGCCGCCTACCGCGAGCTGGAAGCATTCTCCCAGCTTGGAACCGAACTGGACAAGGCAACCCAAAAGCAGCTCGATCGCGGCGCCCGGCTGGTCGAGCTCCTCAAGCAGCCGCAATACAAGCCAATGCCTGTCGAGCAGGAAACGATGGTCGTCTATGCCGGCACGCAGGGATACCTTGACGATGTGCCGATCAATCGCGTTCAGGAATTCCAAGACGCGTTCCTGCAATATGTTGATGCGTCGGCAGCGAACGTCCGCCAGCAGCTTGTAACCAAAAAGGAAATGAATGCGGACGTGGAAAAGGAACTGAAGCAAGCGCTGACGAACTTCAAGTCATCGCTTTGGAAAAAGTAGTCCCTTCCTCCGCCCATTTAATTACGACTTTGCAACCCACGCGCCGAACGGTACGTGGGTTGTATGCTTTTCGGCAGATCGCCGCGCGTTGTGCAACGCATAAGTTCGCTATTCTTCCAGCTTTCCAGCGATATAGGTCCTCGAAAAAATCTTAAGACAGCATCAATAACAGCCGACTTTGAGCGTATATTGAGGGTGGAGTGCGGGGCGACGGCCAAAGGTATGCGGGGCCGACCGTGGCGGACCTCACTGCACGGGGAGATTCGATTTATGAGCTTACTGAGTTTCACTTCTTCGTCCCCCGCACCGTCTGCCGGGGGGCCTAAGCGGCTGTTCGATTACGAAGTGCTCCAATCGATCGGCCAGGGGGCCGGCAGCGCGATCTACTGCGTCAGTCATCCGGTCACCAAGCAGCTTTACGCCCTCAAACATGTCGTTCGCAAGACCGAAAAAGACGAACGATTTATCGATCAGTTGGAAGCGGAGTTCGAGGTCGGATCCAAGGTCAACAGCCCCCACCTGCGGCGGTCGATTGATCTGAAGGTAAACCGAACCCTGCTGCGGCGTCCGATCGATGCGGCACTCACCCTCGAATTATTTGACGGCGTCTCGCTCGAACAGCACACGCCGCGTGAGCTGACTGACGTGGTCAACGCTTTCATTCAGACCGCACAGGGATTGCAATCGCTGCATCAGCTCGGCTACGTGCATTGCGACCTGAAGCCCAACAACATCCTTCGCGATCATGCCACCGGAAAGGTGAAGGTGATCGACCTGGGCCAGGCGGCCAAAATCGGCGCAGTGAAAACCCGCATTCAAGGCACGCCGGACTATATGGCCCCCGAGCAGGTCAAGTGCCTGCCGGTCACCGTTAAGACCGATGTGTTCAATTTCGGCGCGACGATGTATTTCTGCCTGGCGGGCAAAAAGCTGCCGACGCTGTTCAACATTAAGAAGGGCGAGAACAGTTTCCTGGTTGATTCGAAGATCGAATCCCCGCGCGATCTGAATCCCTCGATCCCCGAGCCGCTGAGCAACCTCGTGATGGAGTGCGTGCGGACCAACGCCGCCAAGCGTCCCGAGGACATGGCCGAGCTGACTCGCCGGCTGGAAATCATCGAGCACACCCTGCACCGCGACGCCCGCAAGCAGGCGCAGGCTGCCGACACGATGGCTTCATCGCGCCGCGCGGTTCACGTGGCGTGAGCCGGATCAAATCGATTTAACCCCAGGCCCGGGAAGCTTGCTTCCCGGGCCTTTCTGCTGTTCCCAAAGAGCGGCCGCCCTTTGCTCTCATCAAGGCGGCTGCCGTCCTTGGTCGAGGGCCGTCGCATGTAACCCAATCGGGAGGGCGAGGCTCCTGCCGAGCCGTATATTTCGAACGGGCTTCGGCTCGGCGGGAGCCTCGCCCTCCCAGACCGGGTACTTGCAACCGCCCTGGTATATGAAGGGCTGGGGAATTTCTCCCTTGCAATCATTGTGACTACTGTTATATAGTTGTAGTCACTTGAACCACCCATGTTCCTCCGTCTTGAACCATCCTCCGGCATCCCGATCACCCGGCAGCTCGTCGATCAGATCCGATCGCATTGCGCCAGCGGCACGCTCTCGGGTGGCGATCGCCTGCCCAGCGTCCGGCAGCTCGCCCAGCAACTGGCGGTCAATCAGAACACCATCCTGCGCGTTTACGAGCGACTGGCCGCCGAGGGGCTGATCGAGCGGAAACATGGGGATGGGACGTTCGTGGTCGAGCGCCTGCCCCCCGGCCGGCTCAAGGCGCAGCGGGAACTATTGCGGCAGGAAGTCGAGCGGCTCGCCCGCCGGGCGGCGGACCTGGGCACTGACGCCGCCGAGGTTCACAAGCTGCTCGATGAGGCCATCGCCCGCCTGTCCCGCGAGCAACGCGCCTTGTCCAAGGGAGATCAACGCGATGAGTGACCCATCCGCCATCGAAATCCACGGCGTGGCCAAGCGCTTTGGCCGCAAGCAGGTGCTGGACGATCTGAACATGATCGTCCCCGCCGGCAAAACCTTCGCGTTTCTTGGCCGCAACGGCGCGGGAAAGACCACCGCCATCCGAATGCTGCTCGGCCTCCTCAAGCCCGATCGCGGCACGGTGCGCGTGCTCGGGATGGACCCCCAGGAAGAGCCGCTGAAAGTCCGGCAGCGCGTCGGTTATCTGGCCGAGGACCAGGCCATGTTCGGCTGGATGCGCGTCAGCGAAATGATCTCGTTCATGGCCCCCTTCTATCCCACCTGGGACGCCGCATGGGCGAAGGATCTGGCCAATCGCTTCGAGCTTCCGATGCGAACCCGGACGCGGCACCTCTCCAAAGGCCAGGGCGTGCGCCTCGGCCTCCTGCTCGCTCTGGCCCATCGGCCCAAGCTGGTCATCCTCGACGATCCCACCCTGGGCCTCGACCCGATCATGCGGAAGGAGTTTTTGCGCGACGTGGTCACGTATCTCCAAGGCGAGCAAGTCACGGTCTTTTTCAGCTCGCACCTGCTCTACGAGATCGACGCAGTAGCCGATTCGGTGGCAATCCTCGATCGCGGCCGCATCGTTCGGCAGGCCGAGACGGAGGACCTGCGCAACCGCGTGAAACGCCTCATCGCCCCTGCCGAGGCTCAGTCCGTGCTTCGCGATCTGCCCGGCCTCCTGGACTTCGCTCTGGCGGACCGCCAGGTGACTGCCGTGGTCGAGGACATCGACGCCGCGCTTCCGGTCGCGCGAAGCTCAGGCGCATCGATCGAAGTGATCGACCTGAATCTCGACGAAATCTTCGAAGCCTACGTGATTGGCCGCCGAAAGGAGCAACCCGATGCGCCAGCTCATCTGGAAAGAGTGGCATGAGCAGCGCTGGAAGCTCGGCTTCGGCTGCGTCGTCCTATGCGCCTTCGCACTGATCGGCCTGCGGACCCGCGCTGTGCCCGATGAGTCGATCATGGTCGGCACGTGCGCGCTGGGCGTTTTGCTGCTGCCGATCCTTACCGCCGCCGGACTGATTCCCGCGGAGCGCGGCGAGGGAACGCTCCGCACACTGCTAGCGCTGCCGGTTGCCCCGTGGAAGGTGCTGGCGGCCAAAGCGATCCTTGGCGCGATGCTTTGTGCCGGACCGATCCTGGCGGCGGCGATTGTCAGTCTCCTGATGGCGCGCGGGCGCGAAATTTCCAATGGCGCCACCTGGGAAATCTACGGCCGGGCCGTTGCCGTGGCACTTTTCTTGTTCGCCTGGATGCTCTGGTCGACCGCCCGCTCGCCCAGCGAAGGGCGTGCTGCCGCACTCTGCGTCGGCGTCCTGATTTTGTGGCTTCTGGCGACACGCGGCTTAGTCGCCGAAACACACCCCGCTCGTAATGGAATGGCAGAGTCCCACGCCCCATTTATGTTGTGGGCCATCTGTCCGTTCGTGCTCGTCTTTCCTCCGGCAGATTTTGCCCCGATGGAAGCGCTCGCTCTGCAAGCCGTCACGGTTGCGGTCCTATGGCTATTCGCGCTCAGGGCCCTCAAGTTCGGCGCAATGGAGGAACAGTCATGAGGCAACGGATCGCACTGGCATGGAAGGAGTTTCGCGAGGTCCGTTGGGTGCTGGGCGTTGCCTTGGTGATCTTCATCGCCCTGCCCCTTATTGGCGGCATTGAGGGAAGGAAAATGAATCACCGGATCGTGTTTGACGCCTGGCCGTGGGTGATGTTCCTCGGCGGCGTCCTCGCGACGGTCGTCGGCGCCACGTCCGTCTGCCGCGACTTGAACGGCCCTCTCGCCGAGTTCTGGCGCTCGCGCGCGGTGAACGTCGGACGCTGGCTCCGAGTCAAATATTGCGTCGGGCTGGCCGTGATAATGGTCGCATGCCTGCTTCCCTTGGTGATTGAGGAGTGGACAGAGCGAAGGGATGGTGAATCGGTTCATTTCGCCGCCGTCCTCGCGGCGTGGTTTCCGTTTGTCTGGGCGGTGCAATACAGCTTCGGCTTTGTCTGCGGCAGTCTCACCCGCCGGGCGGGCCCCGCGATCATGCTCGCGCTAGCGCTTTCGCTGTTGGGTTATTTCCTCCCCATTATTTTACCACCGCTGCGATCGCTGAATATCCCGGAAGTTCTCATGTACAGCTTGAGAACGCAGTCGGTCGGTTTTCGGGGTCCCGTCCCGTGGGTGCCGTGGTCGGTCCCGTTTTCGCCGCGGGAGCAGATGCCTTTTGCCGTGACCGCCATCGCGGTGAGTGCAGCCGCGTTCGCGCTTTCGCTCGTCGCCGTCCGTCGCGAATGGCGGATTGAGGCTGCGCAGCGGCTCACCTATTGGTCGATCGGCTTTGCCGTCTTGCTTCTATTTGCCTCGGCGGCATTTCAATTGGAGGCCAACCTCCCGGTTCTGCAAACGATCGAGCTGGGGCATCCCGGCGAGGTCCAGACGATCGACAGCGATGGACGGCACGGCATTCTGGTCACAGACGCGCGTTGGACGAGCACGTATTACATCCCGCCTGCGGTGCAACCGATGGAGATCGCCGCCGACGGCGTTCGTCTGGGTCCGGCCGTCACTCGTCGCCAATTGAGGATGGCGCGCCGCATCCAAGCATGGCTTCCAGAGCATCCAAACATTTGTTTTGTGCTGAGCCTCGTTTGGCCAGCCGACAATCAGGCTCCGCGCGCCGAATTGGTGATTGTGACATTGCCGGGCGCGGCTGCTACGCCGATCACGACACGGGAACTCGGAACCTCCGATCTCCACCTTGCGAATCCCGATCTTCGGCTCAATGCCGTCGGTGGGCGGCTTCTGGCGCAGTGGCAGAGGGATACCGATCACATGGATGCTGCGCTGATCGACGTCACGGATTTGGCGCATCCGCGAGTGCTGCCGTCACGGGCATTTGGGGGTCACGATCTCACAAGGGATCAGTCGTCCCGTAACGTGGAATTGCCGGAAATACCCGGCCTGCAATTCCGCCAGCGGCTGGCCGCCGCGGTTGATATCGAAGGTTTGGAATTGGCAGCGATACAGGGCGATGTATTGGCAACGGAATACTCTCCCGACCCGCTGTTGATTTATCGATTCGAGCGGGTTGGCGCGACGACTACTGCAGCCACGACTCGCCCGCCGCACGACTACGCCGCGTTTCGCCAAGTTGGACGATACGAGCCGACGCTCTTGGAAAAGATGATGAACCCTTGGGTTCACCAGGTGGCAGGCGGAAACGGATACATCTACGTAAGTGATCAGACCGAGATCTTCGGCACGCGTTTTCCGCGTATCACCGTATTCGACGTCTCCGATCCCGGCAGGCCACGCCCCATCGGGCACTTCGCCGCCCCCGAAGAAGGCCCTCTCTCAATCTGTCCGCTCCCTGACGGCACATTGCTCGTCGGCGGCCGGAGGCTCTATCGGCTCGGGCCGCCGCCGAGACGGTGATCGGAGGAGGTCGTGATCACCTCGAATCCGCGGCCGTCCTCCGGCGCATCGGAATCAATCGGCCGTGCATCGGCCAATGATCCGAACCGGCGCATCTGCGGCCACAGGACAGCCACCGCGGCCACCGCGAGGATCGATCCGATCCCGCCGAGAACTACCGAGGCAACGGCGCCGAGCATCGGTCCCAGCAGCTTGGCCAAGCCCCAGGCGCTCAGGCCCGACTCGAGGCCGCCGATTTCGTTGGAGGCGCCGATGAAGACGTTGTTCACGGCCGACACGCGGCCGCGCATCGTTTCCGGCGGAAGCATCTGAACGAGCGTGTGACGGACAACCACGCTGATGTTGTCGGTCGCGCCGGTCAGCAATAACATCAGGAAAGAAAGCAGGAAGGAATGTGAGAGTCCGAACACGATCGTCGCCAGGCCGAATCCGGTGACGGCCCAGAGCATGGTCGCGCCCGCGCGCTTCAGCGGCGGCATGTGGGCTTGCACCAGCGCCATCATCAATGCCCCAATCGCGGGAGCGGCTTTCAGCCAGCCGAAGCCCAAGGCGCCGACGTGGAGGATCTCGGTGGCAAACAGCGGCAGCAGGTAGGTTGCGCCGCCGAGCAGGACGGCAAAAAGATCGAGCGTGATCGCGGCAAGGATGACTTTCGTCCGCCAGACGAAGCGAACGCCTTCGGCAATTCCCGAGAGCGTCGCACCTTTCCTGACCGGCGCGACGGGCCGCACGCTGACGAAGAACAGGAGAATGAAGTAGGTAAAGGAACAGCAGGCATCGAGGACGTAAGCGCCCGTGAGGGTGTAATACACGACCAGCCCGCCCAGCGCCGGGCCGGCCATCGCCGCGAACTGGAAGGCGCTGCTGTTCCAGGTCATCGCGTTGGCAAACGCCTCGGCCGGCACGATCTGCGGCAGCACCGCCGAGCGGGCGGGCCAACCCATCGCCTGAGCGCTGGCGCCGAGCCCGAGCAGCAGGTACATCCATCCGATCGGCGCATTCATGTGCGAGGCGATCGCCAGCCCAACCGAGCAGAGGAAGGCGAAAAACTGGCTGATCATCACCAGCTTGCGGCGATCGAATCGATCAGCAAGCTGTCCCGCCGGGAGCGCCAGCAGCATGACCGGAATCGCCTGTACGCCGCCAATCAATCCCAGCGCCAGCGCGCCGTGGGAAGCCGAGGGCATCCTACGAAACATCTGCCACTGGATCGCGACGCTTTGCACCTGCTGGCCGATGACGGAAACGATCCATCCGAGACTGAACAGGCAATAAGCGGGATATCGCAGGGCCGCGTACGGATCGTGACCGGACGCCGCGGATCCGCCCGGCGTTTCGCGTTCGAGTTGCTCCTCGGTCGGCGCGGAAGATGCCGGGCGCTGCGGATCGGGTTGCTCAGAAGGTGTGGGCGGCGCGGCTTCGGACATCGGGGGGCAAGAGATTAGCGGATCGACACTGAACGTCCAATGGGATAGCGATGCGATCCCTATGCCCTATGCCCGTTGGGCGGCGCGACCTTTGTTTTGCGATGACACTGGTTACTGAAGTAACCAGTCCGGCGGAAACAGATATTCGCGCACATTGAGCGCACGAAAACGGGCGGGTGACCTTTCGATCACCCGCCCGGATGCGTGAGCGCGTCTTGCTCTTACTCTTTCACTTCATACTCAGCGTCGATGACGTCGTCTTCCTTCTTTCCGTCACCGGCTGCGCCGGCTCCCGCGCCCGCGGTTGCGCGGTCAACGCCCGGGCCGGGGCCGCCCGTGCCTGGAGCACCAGCGGCTGTCGCGGTGCTCTTGTACATCTCCTCAGCCAGCTTGTGGGACACCGTATTGAGGTTGTCCATGGCCTTCTTGATGCGGTCCCCGTCGTCCTCCTTGAGGGCATCGCGGAGGTTGCCGACGGCACTTTCGATCTGGCCGCGGGTTTCGCCGGAAACTTTGTCGCCATAGTCCTTGAGGGACTTTTCGGTCTGGTAAGCCAGCGACTCGCCCTGGTTTTTCAGGTCGATCACCTCGCGGCGTTTCTTGTCGTCGGCGGCGTGGGCCTCGGCCTCGCGCTTCATCTTTTCGATCTCGTCCTTGCTCAGGCCGCCGGCGTTCTGGACGGTGATCTTGTTTTCCTTGCCGGTGCCAAGGTCCTTGGCCTGGACGGTGAGGATGCCGTTCACGTCCACGTTGAACGTCACCTCGATCTGCGGCACACCGCGGGGAGCCGCGGGGATGCCTTCAAGATTGAACTGCCCGAGCAGGCGGTTGTCCTTGGCAAACTCGCGCTCGCCCTGCAGCACGTTGATCGTCACTGCGCTTTGATTATCAGCCGCGGTGGAGAAGACTTCCTTCTTGCTGGTGGGGATCGTGGTGTTCCGCGGAATCAGCGCGGTCATCACGCCGCCCAGCGTCTCAACGCCCAGCGACAGCGGCGTGGCGTCGAGCACGAGGATGTCTTTCACTTCGCCCGTCGCGATTCCGCCCTGAATGGCGGCGCCGATCGCAACCACTTCGTCGGGGTTGACGCTGCGATTGGGCTCTTTGCCCTTGAACAGGTCCTTGACCAGTTTCGAAACCATCGGCACGCGGGTCGAACCGCCGACGAGAACGACTTCGTCGATCTTGTCGGTGCCGAGGTTCGCGTCCTTCAATGCATCGATGACGGGTTGTCGAGTCTTATCGACCAGCGCGCTGATGAGTTGCTCGAACTTCGCCCGGGTGATCGTCATCTGCAAATGCTTCGGCCCGTTTTGGTCGGCAGTGATGAACGGCAGGTTGACCGTGGTCTCCATCGCATTGGAGAGTTCGATCTTGGCCTTCTCGGCGGCCTCTTTGAGACGCTGCAGGGCCATCGCATCCTTGCGCAGGTCGATGCCTTCCTGCTTGCGGAATTCTTCGGCGAGGTAATTGATGAGCTCTTCGTCGAAATCGTCGCCGCCGAGGTGGGTGTTCCCGTTAATTGACAGCACCTCGAAGACGCCATCGCCGACGTCCAGGACCGAGACGTCGAACGTGCCGCCACCGAGGTCGAAGACAAGGATCTTTTCGTTCTTCTTCTTATCGAGCCCATACGCGAGCGCGGCCGCGGTGGGTTCAGGCAGCACGCGGAGCACCTTCAGCCCGGCGATTTCGCCGGCGTCCTTGGTCGCTTTGCGCTGGGCGTCGTTGAAATAGGCCGGCACCGTGATGACCGCATCGGTCACCTTCTCGCCGAGATAATCCTCGGCGGTCTTCTTCAGGTCTTGGAGGATGAACGCGGAGATCTGCTCGGGC
>Ga0182024_10006506_pt1 | contig 25617 bp, 18 predicted proteins | sample P32metaG_FD_120480 | JGI IMG/M metagenome (GOLD analysis project Ga0182024, IMG submission 120480) | Permafrost microbial communities from Stordalen Mire, Sweden - P3-2 metaG (Illumina Assembly) | ecosystem: Environmental > Terrestrial > Soil > Wetlands > Permafrost | place: Sweden: Stordalen...
AAGACGCGCCGGCGTCGTCTGGGAACCACTGCTGAGACATAACGGTCTCCTGCTGGGGAGCCCGCGATTATGTCCACTTGAATTAAGCCGCTTTCCGCCAAAGATTATGGTGAGCGAGACAGGTCGTCGAGACGCCGAAAATATAAGCCGTCTGCTGATTGTTGGTGCCGGATGGCATGACGGCGGTTTGCAGGGTCAGGTTGTTATCAGCGTCATACGCGAATTGCGTGGTCTGGTTGGTGGAGCTTGTGACGCTGCCGCCGTTCCAGTCGATGACGGTCTGCGTGGTGCGGCCGAGCAGGTCGTACGAATTGACGGTGGCGATATCGCGCGGATCGGTTGTCCGGAACGGATTGCCTGCCGAGTCGTAATCGGTGTGGTTGAGCAGCGCCGGCGAGGAGCAGCACGGCCGCCACCGTGCCGGCGGCGACGCCGAGATCGCGGACGAGTCGAAGCTGAAGCCCCACCAGCGGCAGGAGCAGGGCCAGCACGCCGACGAAGACCAGTCGCCGGCCGAGTCCGCTGGGTGACGATTCGTGAGCCTGGGCATGGGGGCAGGCTCAAGAACGCCGCCGATTTGGGTCGGTTGCGAAGATCACGCGGCCAATGGCATAATCCAAGAGGAGGCGCGTCGTGTCGCGGCATTTCGATGCAATCATCATCGGGACGGGCCAGGCGGGCCCGTCTTTGGCTGCGCGGTTTGCGGCCGCGGGCGTGACGGTCGCCATTATCGAACGCCACAAGTTTGGCGGGACCTGCGTGAATACGGGATGCATACCGACAAAGACGCTCCTTGCCAGCGCGCACGCGGCCCACGTCGCCCGCCGAGGGGCCGAATATGGTTTTGTCGTCAATGGCGATGTGCGCGTCGATATGAAACGTGTTAAAGCACGCAAGGACGAGATTTCCGGACGGTCGAACTCGGGGGTCGAGGAATGGTTACGCGGACTTAAAGGCTGCACGGTCATCCAGGGCCATGCCCGCTTTCGGTCGTCCGGCACGGTGGTGGTCAACGATGAGGTCCTCGAGGCGGACCAGATCTTCATCGATGTTGGCGGGCGCGCCTCTGTTCCGGCGATCCCGGGGATCAATGATGTGCCGTTTCTCACCAACTCATCGATAATGGATGTCGACTTTTTGCCAGGGCATCTGGTCATTGTCGGCGGAGGGTTTATCGGGTTGGAATTCGCTCAGATGTATCGCCGCTTCGGGAGCGAAGTCACGATCGTAGAGATGGGGCCGCGGCTGATCGGCCATGAAGACGAAGATGTTTCGCAGACGGTGCGCGAAATCCTGGAGATGGAGGGAGTACGGATCCGGGCCAATGCGAAATGCATATCGCTGGCCACGGGCGACGGCCATATCGCCGTCGGCATCGAGTGCGACGAGGGACCGCCGCAAGTTCCAGGCACTCATGTTCTACTGGCGGTGGGACGCACTCCCAACACGGACGACTTGGGTTTGGAGCGGGCCGGGGTTGCGACCGACCCGCACGGCTACATCATCGTTGACGATCAACTGCAAACAAACGTGCCCGGCATCTGGGCCCTGGGTGACTGCAACGGCCGCGGCGCCTTTACCCACACTTCCTACAACGACTATGAGATCGTCGCCGATAATCTCCTCAATGCAGGCCATCGCCGCGTGTCAGACCGAATCCAGACGTACGCACTGTTTACCGATCCGCCGCTGGGCCGATGCGGCATGACGGACGCCGACATACGCAAGTCCGGGCGCGCCGCACTCACTGTGAAACATCCGATGAGCCGGGTGGGCCGGGCCATTGAGAAAGGCGAGACACAGGGTTTCATCAAGATCTCTGTTGATGCGGAAACCAAACAGATTCTGGGTGCTGCTATTCTTGGGACCGGAGGCGATGAAGTCGTTCAGGTCTTGCTGGACGTCATGTATTCCAAGGCCCCGTATACGGTGGTACAGCGCGCCATGCATATTCATCCGACGGTTGCGGAGTTTCTCCCCACGGTCTTGTCCAAACTGGGGCCCTTTGCATAGGCCGGCGTCGTAGAGGGTTCTCTCCTTCGAGGTTACACATGAATTCATCGAAGGTAATCGTATGTGCCCTGACCGGACTGGTGCTGGCCTTGCTGGCTGCGACCGCCGATGCGGCGAGCGTGAGAGAGCGGCTGGTGGAAGTGGCGCGGGTCTCAGAGGAACTGGAAGCGAAGGCGAGCGCGTTACCTGGCAATGCGGCGACGCTGTTCGGGATCCGGGCGGACCTGGCCGAGGATCGTGACGCCAGCAAGGAAAGGCGGTTTCCGAGAGAGTCCCAGGTGGACGCGTATATTAGAGCGCGTCCCTGGGTCGATGGGGATTTCAGGACTTACTGGAGGAACCTGCCGTCGGTCGAAGCGTGGCCAACGCCGATGGACGCTGGGAAGTTGCGCGAGTTGCTCGGGGACACCGATGGCGCCGTGAGAAGTCTTGCGGCGGAGGCACTGGCATCATTGGATTTCCCCGAAGATGTGCCCGCGATTGCGGCGTTGTTGGACGACGAGTCGGCGGGCGTCGTGGCGTTGGGCTCAAACATCCAGGAGAGTTCGCAGCCGTGGGAATCGCGCGACGCGGACCCTTTGGTGTCGGACCGGGGTTGGTATCGGCGAACGGTGCGGACCTATGCCAGGGAAGCGTTGCGCCGGATGACCGGGCACCGGTTTGACGGTAAGGACCCCCAAGACACGACCTTTGCGGTCTGGTGGAAGACGAATAATTTTGGAAAGGAATCATTTTGGTACTGGCAACAGCGGCTATTGCGGGATGGAGAGGCGATGGTGGCGGTAGAGAAAACGAATGGCGAATCGGACAGCGATTTCCAGAGCCGGTTCGACAAGGCGCAACGGGCCCATCGGGCGAAGTTGCATTCGGCGGACGTGGATGAGATCAGGAAGCTGGCTGCCGATACCGAGGCAAAGATTTACCTGGTGACCCGTGACGGTTGGGACGAAATCGAGGTCACGGGACCGATCAACACTTTCTTTCCCGAAGGGATGGATTTACGGATCGGGTTGCCGCAGTTGATGGAGGTGGTGGATGGAAAGCGAATGTGGCAGGATTGCCCGGACGAGGCCGCGCGGCGCATAATGCTTGCGCGGATTGCACGGCTGGCGCCGCAAATCCTGAAAGGAGCGGACGATCCGGAAAGAGATCGCGCGCGAATACGGGCGGCGCTGGAAAAGGAGGCGATCGGAGCGCGGTGGATGCCTATTCTGATGTCGCGACTTTTGCCGGCGGCACGCACGCCGGCGGAAATGGATGAGCCAAGGACGCGCGAGGGGTATCAACGAAAGGCCCTGGCGGCCGCGACAGAGGGATTCGGCCGGGAGAGTTTGGCGAGCGAGATGGTCCGGAGCAATCTGGAGGGACAATGGCCGGTTCTGGAGACGGTATTTTACAGCGATCGACTGAATCAGGGGGAGACATCCGATGCGCGGCAGGGAATCCTGGAGGCGCTTGGCGAGGAGCCGCATACCGCGGAGAAGGTACGCGTCCTGACGGCCCTGATCGACGATCCACGGAATGAGGAGTTGTTTACCAGTGCGAACCTGCGGATGGGGATGGATATGTACCGGCGATACGCGGTGAAGTCAGTGAATGCGATCGCCGGCAAGGAAGTCGTCTCCTTCGACGTTTTGCAGGACTTGGGCATCGCCGAACGCTCGAAGGCGGCACTGGCCAGGTTGATCCGGGCGGCGAAGGAGTTGAATGATAAATGACCTGCTTTCTGGCGCACCTTCTTTCGGTTCGCGACGCTGACACCAAGCCATGCGGCCAGCACCGCGGAAAGGAGGACGTCATGAGGACGTCATGTCTTCTCACGTCGAGGGCGTGAACATCGAGGCACTCGTGGCGGCGGCCGAAGCCGGTGACGTGGCAGCCGTGCGGCGGCTCGCCACCGCGCGTCCCAACCTGAACAACCAACATCACGGCGAGTTTGGCAGCGCGCTCCATCGCGCCGTGCTGCGTCGCGATGAGGAGCTGACCCGCATCCTGATGCAGCTCGGCTCGGACGCGCGGGTGGGCATCTGGCCGCACCGCGACGCGACCTCGGCTTACGCCATTGCCGTCGACCGCGAGTACAGCGAAATTGTCGCCATCATCGAGCGCGAGGAAGACAATCGCCGCGCGCGACTCAGCCACGGAGCGACGCCCACCCGCGCGGCGGCCGATGCGCTGCGGCAGGCCATCGCTGAGGGCCGCACCGCGGAGGCAATCTCCTTGATGGAAGCCGATCCGGCGCTCATCGGTGCGTGTGATATCGATCCCAATGAGTCGCTCGTCACCGGCGACGGCGAGCGAAGTTCGGGCATGGCTCTCTGGTTCGCTTCCATGTGCGGCCGGCACGAAATCGCCGAGTTGCTGCTGGCCCGCGGCGCCAACGTCAATACGGTCGTGGGCTGCTGTGGCGACGCGCTAGGCAGAGCGCAGGACGAGCAGATGAAGGCCCTGCTGCTCAAACATGGCGCGCGCATCACGGTCGAACAGCTTCCGGGCGGCGAGCGGGGCCGGGAAATTGCGAAAGCAATCCTCGCCGGGACGATGCTCGGCTCGAGCCTCGATGTCGCCAATCCCACGCGCAAGGACCTGGCGGAACAGATGCTGTGGGCGGCCGGGGACGCTGAGATCGTGCACCTGTGCCTGCCGCACACGACACGCCCGCGCGACGATCCCTGGTGGAATTAGGTCCTGATCCACGTCGGCGAGCCCGACAAGTTAAAGGTCATCCTGGACCACGGGGTCGATCCCGACGTGGTCGGCGGCGGGGGGTTCACGATCCTCCACCACCTGGCATCGAATTACGGCCAAGCCCAAGAGACCAGCGTCATCCAGGCGACGATGCTGCTGGATTCCCGCGCGTCGTTGACCAAACGCGATCCGCTGCTCAAATCGACGCCGCTCGGCTGGGCCTGCCATTGGGGCCGCATCGAGCTCGTCAAACTGTACCTGGAGCGCGGCGCCGATGCATCGGAGGCTGATGCCGAGCGGTGGGCCACGCCGTTGGCATGGGCTATTGTTTGCACCTCATATATTGTACGCCCATTTTCGAGGCCCTCAATTCTAAACCCCTCGCCATAGGACGCGAACGTCCTGTCCCTTGAGGTTTGTTTACCAGCAGATGGCCTGTTCGTAAGCATGCAACCATCCCTGCGTGCCGTTATGATCCCGATGGAGCCAACGGATCTCGTCATGTCAAGCGTCGAATTGCAGGACAAGGTGACCGCGACAAGCGACCAATATCGTGCATTGTTCGCCGTGTCAGATGCTATCGCTTCGCAGCGCGATTTGACCGCGCTGTTTCCCGAGTTGGCCAGCCGGCTTCATCGGGTCGTGAGTTTTGATTCGCTTTCGCTGGTGCTGCACGATACAGCGACCAACGTCATGCGCCTGCACGTTCTGGTGCGTTCCGAATCACTTGCATCCCCATTCACGATGGATCTACCGCCGGACGATGACCCGGCCGGGTTGGTCTGGCAGACGCAGCAGCCGTTAATCATTTCCAAGCTCTCCGAATGGCAGCGCTGGCCGCGATTGCTCGAACGCGTGCAGCAATACGGGATGCAGAGCGGCTGCTGGCTCCCCCTGACCACGGCCCGGCGCCGGTTGGGAACTCTGGTGTTCACGTCGAAGCAACCGGCGACGTATGACAATGCCGGCGTGAACTTCCTTCAACTTATCGCTAACCAGGTGGCGGTCGCCGTCGAGAACGCCCTGGCCTTCCAGGAGATCGAGACGCTGAAGGACAAGCTCGCCAGGGAGAAGGCGTATCTCGAGGACGAAGTCCGCAGCGAACACAATTTCGGTGACATCGTCGGAGAAAGCGCGGTGCTGCGCGAGGTCCTCAGGAAGGTCGAGACGGTCGCGCCCACCGACTCGACCGTCTTAGTTTGCGGCGAAACAGGCACGGGGAAAGAACTGATCGCCCGAGCGGTACATGACCTCAGCCCCCGCAAGGGCCGCACGTTTGTTAAGCTGAGTTGCGCCGCCATTCCCACAGGCCTGTTGGAGAGCGAATTGTTCGGCCACGAAAAAGGCGCGTTCACCGGCGCCATCGCTCAGAAGATCGGCCGCTTCGAACTGGCCAACCAGGGAACACTTTTCCTGGACGAAATGGGCGATATTCCTCTGGAACTGCAATCCAAGCTGCTCCGCGTGCTCCAGGAACAGGAATTCGAGCGGCTGGGCGGGACGCGGACGATCAAAGTCAATGCGCGGCTGGTCGCGGCCACGAACTGTGACCTCACGAACATGGTCGCCCAGCGCCAGTTCCGCAGCGACTTGTACTACCGCCTGAACGTGTTCCCCCTGACGCTGCCGCCCCTGCGCGACCGGCAGGACGACATCCCGCGGCTGGTGCGCCATTTCACCCAGCGGTTCGCACGTCGAATGCGCCGGCACATCCAGACGATCCCTTCGTCTGTGATGGATGCGCTGGTGCGCTACCCCTGGCCCGGCAACGTGAGGGAGTTGCAAAACGTTATCGAGCGCGCGGTTATCCTGTCGAACGGCGCGGCGCTCCAAGTCTCCATGTCAGACTTGCAGGTTGTCCCTGCCCAGACACACGCCGTCGCGGCCCCCACCCCAATCACGCTCACCGACGCAGAGCGCGAGCACATCGTGGCTGCATTGGCCGCGACCGGCTGGGTCGTGGGTGGGCCCAAGGGCGCCGCAGCGCGATTGGGAATGAAGCGCTCCACGCTACAGAAAAAGATACTGAAGCTGGGAATCTCCCGCCCCCCGTAATGCCACATGCCACCCACCGCTGATGAGGCACCGTAGGCCGGCAGGGGTGATGAGGCCGTTAGACGAGGCTGTCGGCAAGATCGAGGTTTTTTACGCCGCCTTGGGCAGGCGCAGTTGCAGGATTTGGTCCGAATTCGCTGGTCATTTCCCTTTAGTTAGCGTCGGCCATTAGTGCGACGCTGCTGTCCGCCATTCCGCTTTTGTACGCGACGGCTTTGAGCGTCGCGCCGGCCGGAACATGGATCACGCCGCAGTAGACATAGCCGCGCGTTCGCGTCGGGGGAGTGCCGTCGAGCGTGTAGCGAAACCATGCCCCCGGCGTTTTGGAGGTAAGCACCAGCGGCCGTGTCTTGCGGAGGGGCTCTCCGTCCACTACGAATTCTGGCGATGCGACCGGCATCGTCCCCTCTTCATACAGGCCGCAATCGGGATAATTCCGCACCACATCCCAGGCAAGTTTCTGGATAACTTTCTCTTGTTCGCGCGTCAAGCTGGTGCCGGCGGGCAAGCCAGTGCCCGCTGGCATGCCGTCCTTCGACACCTTGCCCTCGGGCGATTCGCCGTAGAAGGCCGCGTACCAGGTCAGGTCTACGAGATAGCCGCCGTTAATGTTGGGATGTACGTTGTCGGCAAAGAGCAACGGATAGAACGAACCCTTCGCCGCGCCTGGCAGCCTGTCATGATCAATCATATTCTTGATCCACCCCATCGCCAGGCAGGTTGGCAAGACTCGCGGCCGTTTGCCGCCTTTGTAAGTCTCGACAACTTTGGCCTGTAAGTCTTCATTGTACAGCAGCATCGCCGACATCCTTTCCTCCCACGACAGCGCGGGATAGGTGCGGGTCATTTGCCGGCTTGGTATCTTCCCGTTGTCAGGCGACCGTTCGACGCCTTTTTCAGCCCATTCGGCATAGAACCACGGCTGCATCTGCGGCGAGTGCTTGCGGATGAGCTCGAAAAATCGAATGTCGTATTCGGCTTCGTGGTCAACGTTGTTGTTGGTGAAATCGCGCGGCTGGACCGTGAAGTGGTCGATGCGCGGATAGAGCGCGAGCTTGTCATCCCATTCCTTTTGCCGCTTCGGTAATTCGACATCCCAGAGCTGGTACGTCATGTTACCGCCGGCGGTAAAGAGGTCATACTTGTGAATGACGCTGGCGTCGTGCAACAACTGGGCAAAATTGCCAGTCGTGTTCGTGAGGCTGTTTCCTATGTGGAATGTAGCGAGGCCTGGCTTGGGGTCAAAGAGTTTGTTCTGGGCGTTCGCTTTGCCCAGGAACCACGCTGTGTGGAACGCGACGACCGCCGTGGCAATCAACCACTGCGGTTTCATAGCTTTTCTCATAATGCCAGTTACTGGCCGTTCACCTTTCTGTTGCCGGCTGGCCTGTTTATTGAACGATGGGATCCGGATGCAACAGCGCATTGACGATCGCCTCGTAGGCCGGCTTGGGCTGGTTGTTGTCGTCGAAAATCAGGGGATTCTCCCCGAATCGCCAGGTACGGCGGTCGCTCAGCCCCCAGAACGTCACCCGTTCGATCACGTCCTTGTGCTTTGCGAAGATCGAAAACAGCCGCGCGTACGCTTCGGCCTGAGTCTGAAGGTCCTGCGGAGAAGCCGGCGTATTGCGGCGCCCGCCGAAACCGCCGCGGCCGAACTGCCCGCCCGAGGTGCCGCCGATCGTCACGTCCAGTTCCGAGATGCTCACTTTCAAGCCCAGTGACGCATAGTCGGAGATGGCCTTGTCAATGGCCGCATACGGGACGCCTCGCGTGCTCCAATGCCCCTGGATGCCGACGCCGTGGATCGGAGCGCCGTCCTTGATCAGGCGCTTGAGCAGCACCATCGAGCTGGCGTGTTTGGGGCCGGACTCAATGCCGTAGTCGTTGTAGTACAGCTTCGCGTCCGGGTCGGCGTCGTGGGCAAAGTTGAACGCTAACGTGAGAAACTCCGGTCCGATATTCTGAAGCCAAGGTGAATTGCGCAAGTTCTCGGTCTGACCTGTCTGGGCATTGCCGCGGTCGTCGATTGCCTCATTGACGACATCCCAGCTCTGAATTCTCCCCTTGTATCGCCCGACAAGGGTGGTGATGTGATTCTTCAACCGCCGGGTGACGGCGGCTTTGTCGCCGTTGCTGAAGAACCAGTTGCCGGTCTGGGCGTGCCAGACCAGAGTGTGGCCGTGAACAGCAAGCTTATTATCTTCGCACCATTTGACCAGGGCGTCGGGCCGCTCAAATCTCCAGGTGTTTTCGTCGGGGTGAACCGGGGCCGGCTTCATGCAGTTCTCCGGCGTCACGATCCCGAAGTTCTTTGTGATGAGGGTTGTCTCCGCATCGGAGTAGTTTCCGGGGACATCACCCGCCATTCCGACCAGAAAGCAGCGAGCGCTCGCCTCCTTCAACGAGAGGCCGGACGTTTGGGTCGAGGACGATTCAGCCGGAGCGGTGGCCGGCCCGGACGCCGGCGGCGCTGCCAGCGACGTGACTCCGGCCAGCAGGCAGGCGGCCAAGCTGATTTGCAGATGCAGACCGGTAGCACTATTGCGGTTATTCATATGTCAATCCACCTCGGCGGAACTGTTGCAACAAACATTGGCCGGCCGATTGAAGTCGCATCCATCAGCCGCCGCTGTCGGCCGGATGCACCCAGGGCGAGCGGAAGGCGCGCCGCAACAGTCGGGTCGCCTGCTCGTCGCCCTTCACTTCACGTTTCACTGGATCGTAGCTGAGGGATCGTCCGTCCAGTTGCATGGACAGATTGGCCAGAATGCACGAGGCCGTCGAGATATGGCCTTGTTCGATGTCGGCCACCGGCGTGCCGCGTGACTCGATGGCCGCCAGGAAATCCTTCATGTGCGCCCGGGTGGCGGGAGCAGCGGAAAGGTCGATATTAGGCTCGGTGACGTCCTCGGGGAATTGCTCGCGCTCGTAGACGCAGTCCTTGTGGATCGCTTTGGCATTGCCTTCGGGGATGAAATCGTAGCTCGCCGGACTGGCTTTGAGCGTGCCGTGCTCACCGTAGAGGGTCAGCGCCCAAGGGTATTTGGGGTCGGGCGCGCTGCCCCAGGTGCGGTGCTGCCAGGTGACAGTGAGCCCGTCGAATTCAAAGACCGCCGTCTGCGTGTCGGTGATGTTGGATTTGCCGCCGGTCTGCACGAAGATGCCGCCGGTGGACGAGACGCGCTTCGGCCAGCCCAGGCCCAGCATCCAGCGGGTGGTATCGAACATATGAACGCACATGTCGCCGATGATGCCATTTCCATATTCCATGAAGGTGCGCCACCAGCGTTCGTGAGGGAGGATGTCGAAAGGCCGCATCGGCGCCGGCCCGGTCCACATCTCGTAATCAAAAAAATCGGGAACGGCAGCGTTCGGCGGAGTGCCGTTGGCACGCATGTGGTAGTAGCAGCAGATGTCGACCTGCCCGACCTTTCCGAGCATCCCGCTGTCGACGACGGTCTTCTTGGCGTCGACGATGTGCGGCGTGCTCTTACGCTGGGTGCCGGCTTGCACCACGCGCTTGCGCCGGCGTGCCGCGGCCAGCATGGCTTCGCCCTCCAGCACGTCGCGGCTGATCGGCTTCTGCACGTAAACGTCGGCCCCCGCTTCGACGGCGGCGATCGTGTGCAGTGAGTGCCAATGGTCGGGCGAACCAACCAGAACGATGTCCAGGTCCTTCTCCTTGAGCATCTCGCGGTAGTCGGAATAGGTCCGCGGCGATTTGCGCGACCTTTGCCGGACGGCAACCATCTCTGCCGCGTTGGCGAGCATGTGCTTGTCCACATCGCAAAGCGAGACCACCTCGACCGGCGAGACCTGAATGAGTCGGAACAGATCGTTCTTGCCGTACCAGCCGGCGCCGATCAGACCCACGCGGTAGGTCTTCTCCTCCGCCGCATGGGCCACATAGCCGCCCAGCATCGACGCCGAGAGTCCGGCAGCGCTCCACTTCAGGAAATCACGACGATTCATGAATGCTCCTTCTCCACGGGGTTTGCGTTCATCAGTTAGAGGGTCTGAGGAACTGGCCGGCTCAGTTGAAGATGAGTTGTGCGAACCCGTAGAGGCTCTTGCGCCAGGTTTGGAATTCGTGGGCGGTCCCCGGCGCTTCGAAGGCCACGTGATTGATGCCGGCCGCGTCGAGCGCCGCGTTCACCTTCCGGAAATTGTCGATGTTCTCCTTCGTGCCCATGCTCAGGTAGAACACCTTGCACGCACGGTTGAACTGCTGGGCGTCGCGCATTGCCCCGTTATACCCGTTCTGCACGTCGGCGCTTCCGCCGCCACTGAACCCGGCGACATAGGCGAACTGATCGAGGTGCTTGGTGCCGATCGTGACCGCCTGGCCGGCACCCATGGAAAGGCCGGCGATGGCCCGGTGGTCACGATCGGTCAGCGTTCGAAAGTCAGAATCGATCATCGGGATGATTTCGGTGAGAAGGATCTGCTCAAATTGCTGGCCCGCCAAGCCAAAACCCGGCCTGCCGGTGCGAGCTGCCGGCTGGGTAGACGGGGTAGATTGAGTCTCCGCGGGCCGGGTTGACGGGGCCGGGCCGCGCCCAAACGCGCCGCCCGCGAACAGCGCGCTTCCGCCGCCATTGTCCATGACAATGATCATTGGCTTGGCTTTGCCGTCGGCGATCAGGTTGTCGAGGATGAGATTCACCCGGCCCTGCGTGGACCATGCCCGCTCGTCTTCGCCGGCGCCGTGCTGGAGATAGAGCACGGGGTAACGCTGCGACGGATCCCGGTCGTAGCCCGGCGGCGTGTAGATCAGGCTCCGCCTCCAGGCGTTGGTGACCTTGGAGAAGTAAGGCTTGATGCGGATTTCGCCGTGGGGCACGTCTTTCACATCGTAGAAGTCCACGCCCTTTTCGGGGATCTCGATGCCGCTCCACATATGGCTTGAGCCAAAGAAGCTCTCGCTGCATGGATCGGCGACGCTGACGCCGTCAATGATCAGTTGGTAGTAATGGAATCCCGGGTCAAGTGGGCGGGTGGCGCCCGTCCAGATTCCGTTCTCTCCCTTTGTAAGTTGCGTCCCTCCCCCAAGGCTGACACGCACGCTCTGTGCGCCGGGCGCTACGACACGAAAAGTTGCGCGTCTCTCGACATCCACCTGCGGGTACTGCTGGCCAGGAACGTTTGTGGCGGCGGGCAATGATGGGTCATTTGTCGCCTCCGATGCTGGTTTCTGCTGCGGAGATTGGTCAACTTTCGGTTCCGGGCTGTTTCCCTCCTGCGACGGCTCACGGAACAGCAGTTGGGAGAAGTGATACAGCTCGCTCTTCCACACTTTGAAGTCATGGACGCCGCCGGGAATGACGTTGTACACATGCGGTACTTTCCTCTCGTCCAGCATGTTGTGAACGCCCTGGCTGATCCTGAGCAGGCCGTCCTTGTCGCCGCAGGCGACGTACAGCAGGCGCAGCTTTCGCGCGGCTTCCTCGGGGTCCTTGATGAGGTCCGCCGGAGCCTTGGTGTTCGGGGCGGAAGAAAACCCACCCACCCAGGCGAATGTGTCGAGGTTACCGAGCCCGAAGTTGAGCGACTGTCCGCCGCCCATCGACAGGCCGGCCAGCGCCCGCGATTCGCGGTCAATCTTTACGGAATAGTTCTTCTCGATGAACGGGATCAAATCGTTGAGCAGGTCCTTTTCAAACGCTGCGAACGCCGGTGATTGCTTAGGGATCGGGTCCTTCGCCGTCACGTCCCTGGCCGCCCGGCCGTTGGGCAGTACCACGATCATCGGCACGATCTTTTTGTCGGCAGCGAGGTTGTCCAGGATCACGTCGGGCGCGCCGGAGCGCGCCCACTCGTTCTCATCGCCGCCGATGCCGTGAAGCAGATAGAGGACCGGGTACTTTTGATCCTGGGAGTATCCGGGGGGTGTATAGACCCGCGCCTTGCGCTTGATCCCGACGGTTGTTGAGTCATATTCAACCAATTCCAGCTTGCCGCGGGCAATGCCATCGCGACGAGTGTCAAAACCGTCGGGCGGGGCCGGGAACTTCTGGTCTGCCGGCTGCGCCAGCCCCGGTGTCGCCGAAACCGCCAACGTAACACCTGCGACGAGCGCAGCGATGAGGTTCCTCATGTTTTCATCCTTTCGCGAATGACCTTTGGTTGATCTTCTGGCGGCGCGTTTTCCCTGTTCAGCGATTCGCTGACACGAGTGAGAAGCGATACCAGCGATGCCGTTTCATTGGGTCGGAGCGAGGCAACCATTTCTTCGCGAATCGCTTCGCCGGCCGCCCAGAGTTGCCGGAACTTCAGTTCGCCGGCCGGCGCCAGGGAGACGGTCCGTGCGCGAGCGTCGGCGGGATGGGTTCCCCGTTCCACCAATCCGCGCTGTTCCAGAAGGACCAGCATCGCCCTCACTGTGCTGGGATCCGACGGCATCCGGCGTGCCAGCTCTCGCTGCGTTACGGTTTGCCCACCCGCCAGCGTGGCGAGGAGAACGAACTGGTCGGCGGTGACACCGTACGGCGCGAACCGGGCCTCCGACCGGCGGTGCAGTGCGATGTAGGCCCTGCGGAGCGCCCGTGGAAGTGCGTTGTTGCTGTGCATCGGAAATTTCATGGCAATCGTGCGTAGACGCACGACTTGATGGAGCTTACGAGAGGGACGCCTGGCACGCAATATGGTTTTGCGCAGACGACTTGAGATGTTTTACCGACTTGCATCTCCCCACAATCACAAGCCGCGCGCGGTCTTCTCCGCATCTCCCTGCCCCAACTCATGCCACCCGGGCGGCGGCCGTGCCCCCTTGGTGGCGCGCGCCGGGCTTTCGGGCTTCTTATGCCCTTCGGGTTTCTGCTCCCCAAATCCTTGATCACTCTCTCTTTGTCGAAATTTGTTTCACCGCTCTCGCCGCCGGAACGGTCGTTGCCTTAGAGCGAATCGAACGCATCGAGCAATGCGAGGAATTCGCCATGTTACGAATCACGACCGCCGAAGACTCGCAACGCCTGACGTTGCGGCTCGAAGGAAGGCTGGAAGGCCCGTGGGTGCAAGTGCTCACCCAGTGCTGGCACGACGCGACGGCTGAGTTGGCATGTAGACGGCGCTGCATTGATCTGAACGGCGTGACATTCATTGACGGCCAGGCCAAGGCTCGGCTGGCGGAAATGCACGGCCAAGGCGCCGAATTTATTGCTGATGACCCTATGACCAAGGCCATCGTGACCGAGATCGTCGGCCAATGAAGAACAGGAGGCAGCGAACCATGAATGAGCAACTTATACAGCTTCGAGAACTCGAAACTCAACTGCACGAGGTCAACCAGGAGTTCGCGCGGGCGGCCCAGCCGCTCTATCGGATGACCGATCTGAATGAAGAACAGAAGGTTCAACTACGTAAGCAACTCCTGGCGGTTCAGGCGCGTTGGGAGTCCGTAACGCAACAGATCGCGCAGGTGCTTGGGACTGGCAGCGCACCGGGGGTTTTTCGCGAAAACACAACGAAGGCAGATTGCGATGAAAAACACTAAGACCAAGGTCAAAGCTGCTCACCGTGCGCTGTGCTTGCCACTCGCCGCACTTCTGGGGGCGGGCGGCTGCATGGTCGGGCCAGACTACCGACCACCGGCGACGACGATGCCGGCCGCGTACCACGAGCTGATCAGCGGCCCGACAACTGCCCCTGCACTCGTCACCGCCAATGCACCTGCCGAAATCCGCTGGTGGCGGCAGTTGGAGGACGCCGAACTCACCAACCTCGTCGAGAAAGCAGTCGCCTCGAATTACGGCGTTGCGGTCGCCCAAGCGCGCCTGCGTGAGGCAAGGGCTGGCCGGCAGATGGCGCAAGCGATGCTCTACCCGCAAGTGAGCGTCGGCGCTTCGGCACTGCGATACCGGCTTAGCGATTCGGTTGTCAGTCTGCCTGGACTCCATCCGGAGGACGGCCTGTTCCAGGTCGGCTTCGACGCCGCCTGGGCCGTGGACCTGTTCGGAGGGATTCGCCGGGGAGTGGAAGCGGCCAAAGCAAATGAGCAAGCCAGCGACGCCGAGCGACGGGGCGTCGTACTGATGGTCGCCGCGGAGACGGCCCGCGCCTACCTGGAACTCCGCGGCACCCAGCGTGAGATTCAGATCGCCGAGACGACGCTGGACGAGCAACGGCAGACACTCGCGGTCACCGAGAACAAGAACCGAAACGGTCTGGCATCGAATCTGGAAGTGTTGCGGGCGCGAACGGAAGTGGAAGCAACCGCAGCCGAGATCCCGCCGCTTCAGCAAGCCGGCCGGCAGTACATCCACGTCCTCTCGACGCTGCTCGGGCAGGAGCCGACCGCACTCAGCTCCGAACTGGGGCAACCACAACCCATACCCGCAGTTCCCGGGACACTGGCGGTTGGGATCCCGTCGGACCTGCTGCGTCGTCGGCCGGACATCCAGGCCGCCGAGCGACAACTGGCGGCGTCAACAGCCGGCGTGGGCGTCGCGACCGCGCAGCTCTTCCCTCAACTGGTGCTGGGCGGCGTCGGCGGCCTGGCCAGCAGAAACACCGGCGTTTTGTTTGACGGCGACTCGAAGTACTACGTTGCCGGCCCCTCCGTCAACTGGTCGGTCTTCGATGGCGGACTTCGCAAATCGGCCGTCAAGCTCAACGAGGCGCGCGTTGACGCCGCCAAGGCAGCCTACCAGGACACGGTCCTTGGCGCGTTCCGCGAAGTTGAGAGTTCATTGGTCGCCGTTGATCGCGAGCAGGAACAAGTGAGTGACCTGAAACGTCTGTCGGCCAGTGCCCGCGAAAGCGCGGCCATCGCCCGGCGTGATTACGAGCGAGGCATTCTTGACCAGTTGACCGTCCTCGACGCCCAGCGTCAGTCGAACCGCGCTGACATGCTGCTCGCGCAGGGCCAGGTCCAACTGGTCGTCAACACGGTCACGCTCTACAAGGCGCTGGGAGGCGGCTGGGAAGTTGCCGAGCCGGCCTCTGCAACAAAACCGGTCGCTATGAACCAGAACCAAGGAGATGTGCGATGAACTCGTCAGAAACCAGGCGCGTGCGCGACGATTTAACATGGATCGTCTTTCCCGCGTTCCTTTACTTCTTAGTCTTGGGCCTGCTCTTAAGCACAGTCGGCTGCGATAGGCACTCGACACAAGACTCTTCCGTTCCGGTCAAAGTGAAAGTCCTCGCGCCGGAGCAGATCGTCGTTTCCACCCGGTTCAGTGGGTCGGTCGAAGCTCTGCAGACCACCGATCTGGCGTTCAAGCTTAACGGCACCGTGCAGGGCCTCTATCGACCACCTGGGTTAAATCGTGACGTGCAGGTGGGAGACACCCTGCAAAAGGGAACGGTGATCGCCGAGCTGGATGAAGGGGACCTGCGCCGCGCCAAAGAAAGCGCTGAGGCAACCGTCGCGCAGCTTGAAGCACGAGTCGCTTCCGACAAGGAGAGCCTCGATCTTGCGACGCGAAACTTCCAGCGTTTCGAGAAATCCGCCGGGTCTGTGTCGGAGGCGGCCCGCGATGACGCCGACGCTCGTCGTGTCGCCGTGGCCGGCGAGCTTGCGACCGCAGAGCAAGCGCTCGTGAATGCGCGCGTCCAGCTCGATCAGGCGAATGACAACTACGCCAACCGTCAGCTCATCGTCCCCTTTGACCACGCGACGGTTGCCGAAAAGCACGTCGAGCCGGGCGAGCGCAAGGCCGCGCACGAGGTTGCGTTCCGCTTGATCGACATCTCGACGGTTTACGTCAACTTCGGCGTTCCCGACACGATGATCGGCAAGCCGGCGCTCGATACGGCCGCGGTTGGGCGCGTGTTCCTTGGTCAGAAGCTTCCGGTCACCGCCGACGCGTTCGAAGGCCGCACCTTGACGGGCACAGTGACTAAGATCGCGCCCGAAGCCGATGCCAGGACGCGCACTTTCCTGGCCCAGTTGACACTTGCCAATGAGGAACTGGCGCCGGGTCAGCTCCTGCTTCGGCCGGGGATGATCGTGGCGGTGCGGGTTGGGGCGCAACTGGATCACAGGGTGATGCTGCTGCCGATGGCGGCGATCCACCAGGGTACATCTCCCGATGAGCTGATGGTCTATGAAGAGGTCGTCGAGAGCGGCCGCGAACTGGTGCGGGCGAGGAAGGTCTCGCTGGGCGGCACCTACGACAACGAAGTCGAAGTCGTGCCGACCGGCAGCGACGTGCATGCAGGTTCCAGGATTGTGGTCACCACCGCCGAGCGCCTTTCCGACGGCATGATCGTGCGCGTGATGCAAGACAACACCGATTCAGACTTCGGCGAGCTCAGTCGAGCCGCGGCAACGCTGGCGGTCTTCGACCCTGAGGCTCAGACCCGAAGGGAGGCAAAATGAGCATGAATATCTCCCAATTGTTCGTGGCCAAGAGGCCGATCGCGTGGACCGCGATGATCTCGGTGCTGGCCTGGGGCGCTTACGCCTACCTGGCGATGCCACAGCGGCAGGACCCGATCATCCCTGTCGTTACCGGCGTCATCCTCACACCTTATCCCGGTGCCGAGGCCGAAAAGGTCGAGCAGGAAGTCACCCGCAAGATCGAGCGCAAGGTCGCGGAGAATCCGGCGGTCGAGCACGTCAAGTCGATCAGCCGGCCGGGAATGTCCATCGTCTACGTGGAGCTGTTCGAAACCGAGCGGCACGCGGAACTCGTCTGGCAGGACATCCGCGGAAAGCTGGGCGAGATCAAGGACCTTCCTGTAGCGGCCGGCAAGCCCACGCAGTCAGTTTTGAACAAGGACTTCGGCGATTCGGTGGCAGTAATGCTCACGATCACCTCGCCCCCGGTCAGCGACCTGGAGATTCGATTGCGTGCCAGGAGCATCCGCGAAGCGATCGAGGCGCACCGGAAACAGACGCCCACGACGATGCCGGCCGAGCGGTGGACGGGAGTGCTGGTCTACCCAAGCACCGTGGCGCGCTCCTATGTCGTACGCATGGGCCAGACGCTGGCGCAGGGCCTGACAGAGGCGGGCGTCGCACGCGATGTAGCGATCATCGAAGCGCCCAGCGCCGGCATGCTCGATGTGACGCTGAACCCGGGCAAGACCCGCGACGATCTTCAGAAGCAAATCGATCGCTGGGAACGCCAGGCCGTCGGGGCCGACGAGTTTGACCCGGATGTCTGGAAGCCATTCTGGATTCAAGACCTCAGCAACCTGGAGAAGGAGCTGCCCGCTAACGCCCGAGACAAGTACACGTACCGCGAGTTGAAGGACTTCGCCGACCGCATCCGCGATCGTTTGAAGCAGTCACACTACGTGGCGCAGATCGACATGGTCGGCAATCAGGACGAGCAGGTGTGGCTGTCGTTCTCCGGGCAGCGGCTCAACCAGTTCGGCATCACGCCGCTCTCCATCGTCGATCACGTCCAGGAACGAAACATCAACACCCCCGGCGGCCAGATCGACCTGCCCGATCAGAACGTCGTCGTCCGTCCGACCGGTGAATACACCTCCGCCGACCAGATTGGACAGACGGTGATGGACGTTTCCTCCCATGGGTACCCGCTGTACCTGCGCGACCTGGTGGAGATCACGCGCGGATATGAAGACCCGTCCAACGTGATGAATTTCCGGACCATCAAGGTGCCGCCCGGCGGTGGTTCGGCAACCCCGGCGGATGAGTCGAATGACTCGTCCAGTGGCGAAGGCGCGGTCCCGACGAACTACCAGTTGCAGACTGGCCGCGCTATCACGATCTCGGTTCGGCAGGTTAAGGGAACCAACATCGGCGACTATGACCGCGACCTCAACTCCGCCATCGCTGACGTGAAGCAGATGCTGCCGCCCGACGTTCGCATCGAGCGCACCAGCAATGAGCCACAGGAAGTGCGGGACAAGATCGTCAGTTTCGATCGCAACCTGATTGAGGCGATCGTGATCGTAGTGCTGGTTTCGCTGGTGTTCATGGAGTGGCGCAGCGCGCTGCTGGTCGCCGTCTCCATCCCGGTGACGGTTGCCTTCACGCTCGGCTTGTCCCAGATAGTCGGGATCGATTTGCAGCAGGTCTCGATCGCGGCACTGATCATCGCACTGGGGCTGCTCGTGGATGCGCCGGTCGTCGCCGCCGACGCGATCAATCGTGAGCTGGCACATGGTAAGCCGCGCCACATCGCCGCCTGGCTCGGGCCGCGAACTCTCGCCCGCGCGGTCTTCTATGCGACGCTGACGAACGTCGTCGCGTTCCTGCCGCTGCTGCTGGTGAAAGGTAAGACCGGCGACTTTATCTACTCGCTTCCGATCGTTGTCTCGTTCGCGCTGCTTGCGTCGATGCTCGTCGCGTGGACCTTCGCGCCGCTGCTGGGATTCTACATGCTCAAGGGTCAGAAGGGCCTGGAATCATCGGATGGCAAGCCGGCGTCTGGGTTCCCTCGTCTGTACAAGAGGTTCGTCGAGAATTGCATCGCCCACCGCTATCGCACGGTCACGATTGCCTTGACCATTCTGGGCGCCGGACTGCTGGTGGTCCACACGATCGGCACGTCGTTCTTCCCCAAGGACCTGCACAACGTATTTGTCGTGAACCTCGACTTGCCCGAGGGCTCGCCAATTCGCCAAACCCGCGATGTGGCGATGGAAGCGGTGCGCAAGATCGATGCCCTGGAGGGCAAGCGCATCGGCAGCTACACGACGTTCGTCGGCGCCGGCGGCCCCAGGTTCTGGCTTTCGATCGAGCCCGAGCAGCGCTCCGACAATTATGCCCAGATCCTGGTGCATACGGCGTCGAAAGAAGAAACGGCTTCGATCGTCGCGCGATTGAGAGAAGAGCTACCCCTGCAAATCCCCGAAGCGCGTGTCCGGACCCAGATGCTCGAAACCGGCCCTCCCATTGGAATCCCCGTGCAATTGCGGATCTACGGTGACGATATCCAGACGCTCCGCGAACTGGCTCGGCAGGTGAAGGCACGCATCCGCGCCATCCCCGGAACGATCGATGTCCATGACGACTGGGGCGATCCGGTGTTCCAGATGACGCTGAAGATCGATTCCGACCGTGCCGCGCTCAGCGGTCTGACGAACCAGGACATTGCCACCACCGTCGGCACCGGGCTGTCCGGCTTGTCGATCAGCCAGCTCCGCGAGCGCGACAAACTCATCGGGATCGCGCTGCGGCTGCGTCCTTCGGAGCGGAGCCAGTTGGATGATCTGTCCAGCCTGAACGTGGCCAACTCCTCCAGCGGAGTTCGCGTGCCGCTCAGCCAACTCGCCTCGTTCCAGCGCCAGATCATCACGCCCAAGGTCCGCAGACGTGACCATGAGCGGTGTATCACCGTCCGGTGCGACGTCGTCAACGGCGTGCTGCCAAGCGAAATCGTCAATCAGCTTCAGCAAGTGCTGCCGGCACCATCTCCATCGAACACCGCTCGCGCTGCGAACGCGATCGCCTTCCCCCCGGGCTATCACTGGGAGTTCGGCGGCGAGAAGTTCGAGCAGGACAAGGGTTTTCGTTCTCTGGCCGTCGCGCTGGTCGTGTCGTTCGCGCTGATCTACCTGGCGCTGGTCGTTCAGTTCAACTCTGTGACCCAGCCGCTGCTGGTGTACGCCGCCGTGCCCTTCGGAGTTGTCGGCGGCCTGGTCGGACTGGCGATCATGGGCTCGTCCTTCGGGTTCATGGCGTTCCTCGGCGTGGCGTCGCTGGCGGGGCTGATCATCTCACACGTGATCGTGCTGTTCGACTTCATCGATGAGAAACGCCGCGAAGGTGAGCCGCTCCGCAAAGCCGTCGTTGATGCGGGCCTGGCGCGACTGCGCCCGGTTCTCACGACCGTGCTCGCCACCGTCGGCGGTCTGATTCCGCTGGCCCTGGAAGGCGGGCCCCTGTGGGAGCCGATGTGCTACGTCCAGATTGCCGGGATGCTCGTCGCCACGCTCGTGACGCTGGTGATTGTGCCGGTGCTGTACGTGATCTTCGTGGAAGACCTGCATCTGGTCAGATGGGAACAGGAATCATCGGAGCACAACGAATCTGCTTCAACTGTGCATAACGTCGACGAACCGGTGCATGCGGGATTAGGCCTCAGTGTCTGATGCTGCGCGAGGCTCGGTCGAGGTCTGAAGGCGGAAGGCGGAAGGCGTTGCGTGACGTGCAATGGGCAACCCGCGGTGGTAAGATCCGTTGAGCCAACGGATCTCGTCATGTCAAACGTCGAGCTGCAGGAAAAGGTGACCGCGACGAGCGACCAATACCGGGCATTGTTCGCTGTGTCGGATGCTATCGCCTCGCAGCGCGATTTGACCGCGCTGTTCCCCGAGCTGGCCAGCCGGCTTCATCGGGTCGTGAGTTTTGATTCGCTTTCGCTGGTGCTGCACGATACAGCGACCAACGTCATGCGCCTGCACGTGCTGGTCCGCTGCGAATCTCTTGCATCCCCATTCACGATGGATCTGCCTCCGGACGATGACCAGGCCGGGTTGGTCTGGCAGACGCAGCAGCCGTTCATCGTCTCCAAGCACTCCGAATGGCAGCGCTGGCCGCGATTGCTCGAACGAGTGCAGAATTACGGGATGCAGAGCGGCTGCTGGCTCCGGCTGACCACGGCGCGGCGCCGGCTGGGAACTCTGGTGTTCACGTCGAAGCAGCCGGCGACTTACGAGAACGCCGACGTGCGCTTCCTGCAACTGATCGTCAATCAGGTTGCGGTCGCCGTCGAGAACGCCCTGGCGTTCCAGGAGATCGAGACTCTGAAGGACAAGCTCGCCAGGGAGAAGGCGTATCTCGAAGACGAAGTCCGCACCGAACACAATTTCGGTGACATCGTCGGAGAAAGCGCGGTGCTGCGCGAGGCCCTCAGGAAGGTCGAGACGGTCGCTCCCACCGACTCGACCGTCCTGGTCTGCGGCGAAACAGGCACGGGGAAAGAACTGATCGCCCGAGCCGTGCATGACCTCAGCCCGCGCAAGGGTCGTACGTTCGTGAAGCTGAATTGCGCCGCCATTCCGACAGGCCTGTTGGAGAGCGAATTGTTCGGCCACGAAAAAGGCGCGTTCACCGGCGCCATCGCCCAGAAGATCGGCCGCTTTGAGCTGGCGAACGGGGGGACGCTCTTCCTGGACGAGGTGGGCGATATCCCTCTGGAACTGCAATCCAAGCTGCTGCGTGTCTTGCAGGAGCAGGAATTCGAGCGCCTTGGCGGGACGCGAACGATTAAAGTCAACGTGCGGCTGGTCGCGGCCACCAACTGCGACCTTGCCAAGATGGTCGCGGACAAAGAGTTCCGCAGCGACTTGTTCTACCGCCTGAACGTGTTCCCGCTGTTGCTGCCTCCCCTACGCGACCGGCAGGACGACATCCCGCGGCTGGTGCGCCATTTCACCCAGCGGTTCGCACGTCGAATGCGCCGGCACATCGAGACGATCCCCCCGTCTGTGATGGATGCGCTGGTGCGCTATCCCTGGCCGGGCAACGTGCGGGAGTTGCAAAACGTTATCGAGCGCGCCGTTATCTTGTCGAACGGCCCGGCGCTGCAAGTCTCCATGTCAGACTTGCAGGCCGTCCCCGCGCCGACACACGCTGGGGCGACCCCCACCCCAATCACCCTCACCGACGCGGAGCGCGAGCACATCATGGCTGCACTCACCGCGACCGGCTGGGTCGTTGGCGGCCCCAAGGGCGCCGCGACGCGATTGGGGATGAAGCGATCCACGCTGTTGAAGAAGATGCAGAAGCTCGACATCTCGCGGCCGGCGTGATCTCACGCCGCGATTTGCTGTGGCAGCGCGGAACAAGCGACAGGCGCTATCGGCGGGCGATGAAGCGCGGTAACATTCGCGGGATGCTTGAGCATCGCTGGGAACCAATCATTCCGCAGCTTAGCGAGTTCCAGAATCACCTCGCTCCCCACGTACCTCAATTTCGCGTTCAACATGCGAATGATCGGCGCTGGTCGCAGCAACGCTGTCGCGAGCAATGCAAGACGGGCATATTCGATCGGTACGGCGTCTACCTAATGTTCGATAACAACGAGGCGCTGGAATATGTCTGCGTGGCGATGGACAGCGTCCATGACCGAATCTGGTCGCATGATTCGTTCGTCGAGCGCAAATTCACTGATGTCATCGCGATCCCGCACGAATAGTATTTCCTGGGAATCGCGCTGGAATTTTTTCTGATCTGCCGATTGCATCCACCGAAGAACACGATCTACCGCGGATATACGATTCCAACGTGTCCCGGTTACTGCGCTGACGACACCGCTGGAACGTAATCCTGATCACGCCGCGATGGCCGGAGGACAGTGTGAGAACCGTGGCGATGACTTCGACCTTTGGCGCGGCGAGGGCTCTGCTCACTTCATACTTGCCGCTGGCCAGAAGTACCGACGGGTTGGCATTCACGCGCTCCAGCCAGCGATCGCGCACCTCGTGTCCCTTGTCCCTTCTGGAGCCAGATCGGATCGCCACCCGTCGCACGAAGTTGATCAACAGTCAGTTCTGGTTCGATACACAGGGCCTTCTTGGCCGCAGCAACGAAAAGCATGTTGAAGTCGCACCACGGTGCAGGCCAGCGTGACGGTGTACGGCGCCCCTTTGGTCGCCGGCCCGGAAGCGCTGAGCGTCGCGGAAAAAGACAGCGTCACTCGCGGCTCGAGAACTTCAACCGAGCAACGCGGGCCCGCGAGCAAAGGCCTTGCCGCCGATGCTGCGGCGGCGTGGAGCCGATATTGGCGCGAAGGCCTGCGCGCGAAGGCCTGCGCGCGGCGTCACGCCGCGGGAGGGAGTTTGAATTGTGCACGAAGGTGCCCTTTGACGCGATACCCCAACAGCCCATTCGGAAGGGAACCCAGGTTCCCTCCAAGAAGACCTCCTGCTCCGGGACGATATTTATCAAAAGTGATCGCCGGGCTCAACAAAAAAATCTTTTGCAGCGCGAGCTTAACAATCGCGGAGTGTTCGACGGGTTCAAGCCGTCACCCTGCCCGCCACGGTCGGCAAACGTGTCCAAGTCGCGGCGGGCAGTGCCCGTCCTACGAAAGACTGAAAAGCTCGGCGGCGCCCGGTCGGTGGACCTCCGGCGCGGCCCATTCCGACGACAGCCACGCAGCCGCTTCCGGTACTTTCCAATAGCTTCATATTGGGCGACCCCTCATCGAAGGATATAATGTCCAACGCGCAATCCTTCGCGACCGGCCTCACCGCGGCAAGCTCGGCGGAATCGAGGTCGAAAGCCAACTCTCGGCCCACAATCACGATTCGGGCGTGGTCACGCTTTGCGTCCCTGACGCATCTCCCAGGCGTGGACCTGCTTCAGTTCAAGCCGGCGCTACTCGGTGTCGAGGTGGGGCGGGACGCAGGTGCGGACTGAGTCAAGGGGGGAGTCATGATTGATGGCAGTTGGAGGATACCTAGAGTCCGCCACGCATCGGACGATTTTGGCCGGTATTTGAAGGGCGCTCCTTCCTTGATCGGAGGAATGAGCACGTCAAAGCCGGTATCAGGCTGCCGGCGAACCACGATACCGGGGTTCGCCGGGTCATTGCTGGGGCCGACCAGGGAAAAAGCAACGAAATGCCCGTCGGAGTAAATCTCCCTCCACTGAGTGTCGTCGACCCGCTTCCATTGCCGCGGGCCGGGATTGGGTGTGAAATTGTAGTCGAACCAGAACGCGATGTCGGGATGGTCGGGACCGGACCGGGCCATGCGCTGGCGGAGAAGCTCGCGGTATTTCGCCGCGTTTTCCGGATCACCGTGGCCGCCGCGGGATTGGTAGAAGCTGACGAGCCGCTGAATCGCATCGGTCAGGAAAGTCCGGGCCGGCGCGGGCATGGTCCACTCGAGATGGCACAAACCTTCATACCCCTGGAGCAGAAGGGGTTCGGCCTCGTCGTATTTCTTGACGCCCAGGAGGGCGCCTCCCAGCATGGACTGCGCGTTGAATGTGGTCCAACGATCGGGTTGCGTCTTTCCCAGGATGGCAAGGCATTCGCGCAGGGGGGGCTCGGCCTCGGTGAAGGCTTTGGCCTGCAACAGCAAGTAACCAAGATTTGCCAACTGGTCGGCGAGTTGCGGGCTGCCCTTGGGCAACGCTGCTCGCCCTTGGGCGACTATCTCTTTGGCGAGCGAGACCGCCTGCTCCGTCTTCCCCGCCAGGACATAGCCGTCGAGCAATTTAGGGCCCACCCATTGAAGCCCGGGGTATTTCTTCGCACCCCGATAGCCCTCTTCGAGAAGCGGCAAGGCTTCCTCAAGCCGGCCCGCGTCCATGTAGTTCACGCCCAGATTCGCCGCGTTGACAATTGTGTCCGGGTGCTGCCGCCTGTGCATCGCCTCCTGACGTCTTAGTGCCTCCTCGAACAGCGGGATCGACTTGTCGAGCCGCTTCGCCGACCAGTAGGCCGAGCCGAGGTCGTTCATAATATGGAGCGTGCCGGGATGGTCGGGGCCGAGCCTGGCTTTGGCGAGCTTCAGCGTCTCCTCGTAGAGCGGCAGGGCCAGGTCGAGCTTCCCAGCCGCCTGGTACGCCGAGGCGAGGTTGTTCATGCAGGTGAGCGTGTCGGGATGGTCGGGGCCGAGCTTGGCTTTCTCGCGCTTCAGCGTCTCCTCGTAAAGCGGCAGGGCCAGATCCAGCTTCCTGGCCGCCTGGTACTCCGAGGCGAGGTTGTTCATGCTGGAGAGCGTGTTGGGATGGTCGGGGCCGAGCTTGGCTTCGCTCAGCCTCAGCGTCTCCTCGGCCAGCGGCAGGGCCAGGTCCAGCTTCCCGGCATCCCGATACGCCAAGGCGAGGTTAGCCATGCTGGTGAGCGTACTAGGCCTAAAACAAGTGCGCCTCTCGCCGAAATTTTGATAGAGGGCGAAAAAAAGACTCGAAATGCCCGCGTTTTCCGGTATGAAGGTGGGTTGTTCAGTTCCAACAACTTCATACGCACGGAGGCA
>Ga0182024_10006507_pt1 | contig 25613 bp, 20 predicted proteins | sample P32metaG_FD_120480 | JGI IMG/M metagenome (GOLD analysis project Ga0182024, IMG submission 120480) | Permafrost microbial communities from Stordalen Mire, Sweden - P3-2 metaG (Illumina Assembly) | ecosystem: Environmental > Terrestrial > Soil > Wetlands > Permafrost | place: Sweden: Stordalen...
ATGTTCATCGGGCTCGTCATCGGCGTGATCCTCATCATCGGTGGATTGACCTTCTTCCCGGCTGTCTCCCTCGGCCCAGTCGTCGAGCAGCTGAGCCACGGAAAGTTCTGGTAAATGGAGACCAATAACATGAACCAAACTGGCGCTCCTGGTGGAGGCCGCAGCGCGCCGTCGCCCACTTCGGGTAGGACGCCCACGACGGTCGCCCATGGCGTGGCGCAGGCCCGTAGCTTGTTCGACAGGGAGATCCTGCTCCTAGCACTCGGCGGGTCCTTCCGTAAGCTTGACCCCCGGGTCCAGGTCAAGAACCCGGTAATGTTCGTTGTCCTGGTAGGGACGGTCGTCACTTTCTGCGAGGCCACCGCCCATCCAACCTTCTTCGCCTGGGCCATCACGTTCTGGCTCTTTCTCACCGTCCTGTTCGCTAACTTCGCCGAGGCCATGGCCGAAGGCCGTGGTAAGGCACAAGCCGAGACGCTCCGTAAGATGCGCTCGGAGACCGAGGCCCGCCGACTGAACGCCGACGGCAGCGAGAGCCGGGTGGCCGCGGTCGAGCTCGCCAAGGGCGACCGCGTCGTTTGCGAGGCCGGCGACCTCATCCCCTCGGACGGGGAGATCATCGAAGGCATCGCCTCGGTCGATGAGTCAGCCATAACAGGCGAATCTGCGCCGGTGATCCGTGAGTCGGGCGGCGACCGCTCCGCAGTCACCGGAGGCACGAAGGTGCTCTCCGACCGCATCGTGGTGCGGATCACGGCCGAGCGCGGCCACACGTTCCTCGACCGCATGATCGGCCTAGTCGAAGGCGCCAACCGCCAGAAGACCCCGAACGAGATCGCCCTTACGATCCTGCTCGCGGTCCTCACTATCGTTTTCCTCCCTGTTGTGGTCACGCTGCAGCCCTTCGGCCATTACGCCGGGGCGACGGTGTCGGTGGTCATCTTGGTGTCGCTCCTCGTTTGCTTGATCCCGACCACGATCGGTGCCCTGCTGTCGGCGATCGGCATCGCCGGGATGGACCGGCTCGTGCAGCGCAACGTGCTCGCCATGAGCGGCCGTGCCGTCGAAGCTGCTGGTGACGTGCAAACGTTGCTGCTCGACAAGACGGGCACGATCACCCTCGGCAACCGGATGGCGTCGGCGTTCTTGCCGGTCGCGGGCCACAGCGAGCAGGAGCTGGCGGCCACTGCCCAGCTCGCCTCCCTTGCCGACGAGACCCCCGAGGGTCGTTCGATCGTCGTGCTCGCCAAGGAGCGCTTCGATATACGCGAACGCGCCCTCGGAGAGGGGCACACCTTCGTCCCCTTCACCGCGACGACACGGATGTCGGGCCTCGACATGGGTGCCCAGCAGATCCGAAAAGGTGCCGCCGAGTCAGTGAAACGCTGGGTCACCGAACAAGGCGGCACAGTTCCCCCCGACCTCGACCCGATAGTCCAAGGCGTGTCACGCTCAGGCGCCACACCTTTGGTCGTGGCGGACGGCAAGGACATCCTTGGCGTCATCGAGCTGAAAGACGTCGTAAAGCAAGGCATCCACGAAAAGTTCGATCAGATGCGCCAGATGGGCATCCGCACTGTCATGATCACAGGCGACAACCCGTTGACTGCGGCGGCCATTGCGCAAGAAGCAGGCGTCGACGACTACTTGGCCGAGGCCACCCCCGAAGCGAAGATGGCGCTCATCAAAGCCGAGCAAGAGGGCGGCAAGCTCGTCGCCATGACCGGTGACGGGACCAACGATGCACCGGCACTTGCTCAAGCCGACGTCGGCGTGGCTATGAACACCGGCACCACGGCGGCAAAAGAGGCCGGCAACATGGTCGACCTCGACTCCAACCCGACCAAGCTCATCGACATCGTAGAGATCGGCAAGCAGCTTCTGATCACTCGCGGTTCGCTGACGACCTTCTCGATCGCCAACGACGTGGCGAAGTACTTCGCCATCATCCCGGCGTTGTTCGTAGCCACTTATCCCCAGCTCAACACGCTCAACATCATGAAGCTGCACAGCCCCACCAGCGCTGTGCTCTCGGCCGTCATCTTCAACGCCCTCGTCATCGTCGCCCTCATCCCGCTCGCGCTGCGCGGCGTCAAGTTCCGGGCCACCAGCTCGGCCGCGATCTTGCGCCGCAACGTCTTGATCTACGGCGTCGGTGGAATTGTTGCGCCGTTCATCTTCATCAAGCTCATCGACCTGGTCCTTACGGCGCTGCACGCTTACTAATGGAGACCCGCTGATGCTCACCAACCTTCGTCGCTCAATCATCTCGATCGTCGTTTTCACGGCTTTCTTTGGGTTCGTCTACGCCTTGGCCGGCACGGGGGTTGCCCAGGTCCTGTTCCCCCACCAGGCGGACGGGTCTATCACCGCCAATGGCTCCACGCTGATCGGCCAGAACTGGGCCGCCACCAAGTGCTCGGGCCATCCGGTGGGCAGTTGCGTCTTCCACGGCCGTCCCGACGATACCGGCCCCTATGCGGCCAACCCGAAGGAGAACATCTCGGGGGGTGACAACCCGCTTGTAGCCAACGGCGTCGACGGGTCGTCTGGGGCCACTAACCTTGGGCCAAGGTCCAAAGTCCTCCTGGACGACACCAAGGCGCTTATTGCCTACTGGCACTCTCTCGGCGTCGACCCGACCGCCGACCTGGTGACCACCTCGGGCAGCGGTCTCGACCCCGACATCACCCCCGCGGACGCGATCGTCCAAATCCCCATGGTCTCCAAGGCCACCGGCGTCGCGCCGTCAGCGTTGCGCCGGTTGATAGCGACAGAGACCCATGGGGCGACGTTCGGCTTCCTCGGCAGCAGCTATATCACGGTCCTGCAGTTGAACGAAGGCCTCGCTAACCTCGAACGCCGGTGAGCACGCCGTCAGTCGACCTGGACACGGCCGACGGAGTCGCCCACTAATGCGCGTTACTAGATGAATTGTTAGCCACTTTGCGGCGTTACTCAGGGGGCCCCAGCCGCGCTGCAAGCTCTCCGCCTGGGGTGCCGCGCCAGCACCAAGAAAACCAGTACCCAAGTGCACGGCACATAGGACAGTGACATGAGCTCGCATCCCACAACGATAAAGGGGAATTGGCACCAGCTACGACCTCAGTCAACCGCGGGTACCCGTCCCGCCGGAGGCGATGCCGAGGCGTAACCGACGAAGAACGAGAGGAACGTGCAGCATCCTCAACATGTCGGGAGCTTGAGCCGACGTCGTTATCTTCAGTTGGGGCAGAAAGGCGCCCATGGTGTACCGAACACGACGCTACATCGTCCGCCGGCTGGTAGCCCGCGCCGCCGTAGGCCTGGTCTCAACCCTGATCGCCACGACCGTCGTATCGTCGGCCTCGCCCGTCGCCCCGGCCGTTGGCGCGGCCCTCCGCACCCCTGCGCTCGGCCACGCCAACGAGTACTCAATGGTTCCTCCGGTCACGGGCGAGAGCGTCTCGGCAGCGCTGGCGGCACTGAAGAAAGCTAAGTTCGGAGCGTTCGTCCATGCACCTTCAATGACGGCCCTGGTATATCGCCGATCACCCATCGCCGGCATTCGGCTGCTGCAAGGAGCCGTCGTTTCCATCTGGGCTCGAGCGCCGGCCAGCCCGTAACCTAAACGCAACGAGCATGGGGTCCTGCTCGTTGTTCGGGCCCGCGTGAGCCAGAAGGCCAACCTGTCAGCCGCGGTCGTTACACTCAAGTGCGAGGCTATCTATCGCGAGTTCGAGCCCGTTCTTCAAATGCTCAGCGTCTCGAGCTGGACCATTCGATGACGGCCGCCGATAATGTGCTGGCAAGCCCAACCACGACGACGGCGGCCAGGAACACCAGGTGGGTGACCGTTGCCCAGAGACCATCGGCGAAGCCGAGCACGACTGCGAGGACGACCGCCCAGCTCCCCAGGAGCGCCGACCGGGACCATCGGCCTGTGAGCACGCCACAACACGGTCCCACGATGAGCAGGCCGGCCAGGACCCCACCGTGGCCCACGAGCACGTCGAGGACCCCTACCACCGCGCAGAGGACCAGGCCAAGAACTGTGAGCCGGTTAGGGGACCAACCCGACAGTAGGGCCTCACGGCTCGTGCGGACCAGGCCTTGGGCAGGGCCGGGCGTCAGGCTCGAGCGCGGGCGCTTACCGTTGGCTCGCCCGTCAGGTAACGACATCGAACCTCCGGCGTCCGCAACGAGTGGCCCATGGTGGCGCAGAGTCCCACCCGACGTCCATGCCGCGTTGTAGCCGTTCAGCGCAGTTCATCCCGACCGCGTTCAGGACGAGGCCAGCACGGAGGCCACGAACGCACCGTAGCAAGCGACGATGGCCCAGCCTGCCCAACGTCGAAGGCCGGTGTCGACATAGGCAAGGGCCAAGGTCAATGCCGTTAGCCCCAGGTACCATGCGGCGACAAGGAAGCCCTCGCCCGAAGGTTTGGCCAGCCCGATGAGAGCGGCAGGGACCAGGAGGCCGGCCAGCACGTTCAAGGTGTTGCTGTTGAGGGCGGTGCTCAGTGCGGCCGCTCCTCGTCCCTTGCTTGCCAGGTAGACGGCCGCCACGGCGTTGGGCAAGCTCGTCACCGCCGCCAGGACGAGCCCACCGACCACGACATTGGCCACCGCATAGTGCTGTCCGAGCCTCGATGCCCCCTGCTCCATCTCGACGCTGGCCACTACCACGACCGCCAGTGCGCCGGCTGCCACGAGGGCATCCTTTGGTTTTCCGCGCTGGGGGTGGACCGAGACCAAAAGCTCAAGCTCTTCCTCATCAATCGCTGAAGCCAGCCAAGCCGACAATCGCGACGGCAACCGGGCCCGACCGAGCACGCCGGCACCCCCGCCCAAGACGATGAGATAGGGCACCAGCACCACGAGCAACAGGAAAAGCCCGACAAGGGGGCTGACGACGCCGGCGATCGAACCGAGGCAGGCGATAGCCACCCACATGGCGACGGCACCGCCCAAGGCGACGACCTTTCGGTGTAGGCCGATCCGCCCGGCCACGACCGCCCCCAGCCCCAGCAGCGCAGCCAGGTTGAAGACGTTCGAGCCGATGACGACCCCGGCGCCGATGGTCCTTTGGTTGTGCGAGATGGCAGTGACCGAAGCGGTGATCTCGGGGGTGTCAGCCGCCAGGGCGGCCAGCACGCCAAGCAGCGCCTCTGAGAGCCCTAAGCTCTCGCCCACCCTTTCCAGTCTCGATACCAGCAACCAGCTCATGGCCAGGCTGACGACGGCCCCTGCGACGAACGCCACGACAGCGAGCTCGACCGTCACCGCCCCCACGACCTCTCACCCGCTGCGCACCGGCGGCCCCACCCGGCGCGCCACCTCGTGCATAGGCCCCAGTTACCCTCGTGCCCCAATTCGGCTCCTCGTCCGCGAACAGATGACTTGCCGACCAGGCTTCCCGGCGCTCCGCAGGTAACGTAGCACGGCCACCTAACAGACGGCTTGAGGGGTGCGCACTCGCGATTCGGCGGGCCGTGATAGCGGAAATGCTTTTCCAGGAAGGTTGACGCGGACTTCGACAAGGCCGGTGCTTCGTTCGTAGACGCGCCGAGACTGGGAAAATTTGCAAGGTATGTTGGCAGCGACAACAGGGTGGGGTCAGGCGGCGAGCTGGTACTCGTGCAGCAGCCCGCCGAGACGGTCAACTCGCTCGACGACGTCCCCACCTTTGAACCGGCGAAGGGCCACGTTGGGGACCGGCGGTTCGAGGTCGATGCCGCGGTGCGGGCGCTCCCGGTTGTAATGGGACACGAACTCTCGCAGGACGCGCTCGGCATGGCATTCACTGCGGATGAGTACCCAGTCCAGGCACTCGGCTCGGGCTGTGAGCACGAACCTCTCGGCGAACGCGTTTGCTTTTGGCGCTCGAAAGGGCGTCCTGATGACTTTGGCGCCTACCGATCTGATCACTTCGTCGAATGGCCCGACGAACTTAGCATCGCGGTCGCGGACCAAGAACCGGAAGTCCCGGCCCTGTTCCTCCAGGTTGGCCACCAGGTTCCGGGCTGGCTGGGTGACCCAGGGCCCGACCGGGTGAGCAGTTACCCCGGCCAGGTAGACCGTGCGGCGCCGGATGTCGATGAAGAACAAGACATAGAGGCGCCGGAGCGTGACGGTGTCGACGTGAAAGAAATCGCACGCAAGGGTGCCAGCGGCCTGGGCTCGCAAGAACTCGGACCACGACGGGCCGGAGGACCGCGGCGCCGGGCCCAGGCGGTGACGACGCAGGACTTTACGGACCGTTGTCGCCGACACGGTCACCCCCAGCTTGCGGCACTCACCGACGATGCGCAGGTAGCCCCAGCGTGGGTTCTCGCGGGCCAAGTGCAGGACGAGCTCCACGACCTCTTCCTCCAAGGCGTTAGGGGCGCAGCTGCCGTGGTTCGGGTAGGTCCATGACCGGGCGACGAGGTCCCGGTGCCAGCGCAGCAGCGTGGCCGGGGTGACCAGGAAGACGCCCCAGCGATCGCGACTGAGAAAGCGGGCGAGCGTGGCCAGCACGGCGCGATCGGTCGGCGAGTACCGAGGCCGTGCCACCTCGCGGCGCAGCACAGCCAGCTGGTGGCGGAGCACGGCGATCTCGACGTCTTTCTGGTCGGGCGAAGGCCCGAGCCGCAGGAGGTCAAGCAACCGGCGGACGAGCAAGAAAGTGACCGGACAGCCCATGCCGAGGATCTTGTCAGATCGCGAAGCCGCTGCTCAAAGCACAGATCCTGTGAGTGCACCCCTCAGGGCCTGCTCTCGCGGACAGCCTTCTTGCACGATCGGCGCCGGCTGGGCGCGTCACCGTACGTCTCGTGTCGAATTGACAGCTCGCTAGCTGATGGCTGGGAGCTAAGACTTATCCAGGACGTTCTAGCTGCCCGGACGGCGGTTCAGGTCGCACCTAGTCCTCGCCAATTAAGTTTTCGCTACTTGATGCTCCCGAGAGGGCTCTTCTTCCGTGTTCCTGCAGGCGCGGGCGACATGAGCGGGTGACAGGTGAATAGGGCTCCGTTTAGGCAACACTTTGGAACGTGTGCTCGGGTGAACAGCACGGCGGAGTTCGGCCGCGTACCCTGCACGCTGGGGTTGGGGGCACGGCGCGGGGGTGCGCTGCCGGGGAGCCTCGGCAAGCGGCTATGGTTCCTTCGACCGGCCGCTGGCCACGGTGATGGGCCTGGTGCCCCGTCGCTCGCGAGCGATGCGTCGGCGCGCCCGTTCGGATGCCCCTCCCCAGACGCCCTGCTCGACGTGGTTGTCGAGCGCGTAGGCCAAGCAGGTTTCTCTTACCTGGCATTCAGCGCAATACCGACGGGCCACCTCGACGCCGGCACCGTCACTCGGGAAGAAAATCTCCGGCGACAAGCCCCGGCACCGCGCTCTTAGCACCCAGGAGGTGCCTTGGGCGACCCCTAGCGCACCGCGGTCCTGGTTTGTCAATGAACTCGCCTCCTTTTGTTTTGCCCTCTGGTGAGTGCGGGCCCACTCGGCAAAGTCGGCCCTACGTGGGCGCGGGTCCGCCGAGTGCCAACACGGGCCACTTAGCAGGGCCACGGGCCCCTGGCTTTGCTACAGCCAAGGGCCCGGGCGGATCTGAACCTGCGACGGGTCAGGTGCCCGCTATCGCTACAACTGGCAGGTGGTTGTTCAGCCCGTTCGGCAACGGTAACGCCGTGGCGTCGCCGAAGCCGTAGACGGTACCGTTGGTGCTGGCCATGTAGTAGCCGCCGTTGTCCGGGGTGAGGGCGATGCCGACGATGTCATCGACTCTGATGGCCCTTCCGGGGAGCGAACCCATGAACTTGACACCGGTGCCGAACACGAATGCCCCCCCGTCAGAGCCGACAAGCACGTACCCTGTCCCTGTCAAAGAGGGCAGTATTGCCCGGATGTCGTGGACGTGCTTGCCGATCCCAGGCAGCGAGCCGTAGAACCGAGCTGATCCAAAGGTGAAGACCCCGCCGTCGGAGCCGACGAGCAGGTAGCCCGTGCCGCCGGTGGAGGCGACAATGCCGGTCACGTCCCGCACGTGCAGCCCGAGGCCCGGCACCGAGCCGTGGTACTTGGCGTCGCCGAAGGCGAACAGCCCCCCGTCGCGGCCGACGAGCAGGTACCCGCGTCCGTCCTGGGTCGGCGCGATGGCGACGATATCCAGGGTGCGGACCTTGCTAGCCGGCAGGTCGCCGTACCACTTCGCGTCTCCCAAAGCTGACACTGCACCGTGCGAAGTCACCGTCCAGTAGCCCTTGCCAGTGGGAGTGCTGGCCATTCCTACCGCCGGCCCCGTGGATGCCGAAGTGGCGACGTTGCCGAGCGAAGTCGCTGAGCCCTCAGCGTAAACGTCCCCTGCCTTTGTTAGCAGCCAATACCCTTTGGCCGGGTAATCGACCGAATCGTTGGTGCGTGCCGATATCGGCGAGACCATACCGCTCGGCCCGGAGTAGTGGGCGGTTACGGGGTGGTCTCCGCCATACCAGAAGTGGACGGGGCAACTGGCTCGCCCGTCGACAACGGCGACGTCGGCGCAACCGCTGACCACGGACCCTCCGTTCTTAGTGAACTTGACCACGCCCGCCGAGACTTTGGGCACGACCGTGGCCGTGTACATCACGGCTTGGCCTATCGGTGCCGGGTCGGTCGACCCAGACAGCGTTATGGAGGCCGAGGCGTCGACCAGCTCGCTCACGAGCGAGGAGCCGGACGAAGCGAAGCCGCTCGTCCCCGAGTAGGAGGCTGCGATGTTGTGCTCGCCCGCTGTTGAGAAACTGGCCGAGCAGGTCGCCTGCCCGTTCACGACCGGGCGGAGCCCGCAGCCGTTGAGAAGGGCGCCGTCACTGGTGAAACTGACGGTCCCGCTTGCGAGGCGCGGGCTGACCATTGCCGTAAAGCTCACCGTCTCGCCGACCAGGGCGGGGTCGGGCGAGGCTGACAGGGCGGTCGTGGAGCGCGCCGGGGCGTACACGGGCGATGGCGTGGTGGGAGGTACCGCCGCGTCGATGTCACCGGCCAACGTCATGGCATAGTCGCCGGGAGCCGGGTTGACGACGCCGTCCGCGACGACCTCGAGGAAGTCCCCGGCTGGGACGCTCGCCCCGAGCGTGAGCACGACGTCGTTGGTGCCTGCCCCCGAGAGCGAGCTCGGGCGCGAGGAGTAGGCCCCGTGGGTGAGGTCGACGAGGTTGTAGTCGCCGAGGGCGCCGGGGAAAAGGGTCCCCGCGGGGCCCTTGAGCTCGATAGTGGCACTGCCGGCGGCGAGGGCGCTGGCGGCGCGCAGATCCCCGACGGAGTACTCGGCCGACGCACCCGGGGCGGTAGAGCTCAGCTCGATGCTGGCCAGGACCGGTGCCGGTGCTGCCGTGACTATGTAAGCCGGCAAGTTCACCGGGATCGAGTCGGCGCTGCTGGCGACGCTGAAGTCTCCCGTTGAGCCGCCGTAGTCACCGGCGGGCGGGTTGGCGACGCCGGTTATGTCGACCAGAAGGGAGTCACCAGCGGCGATGGCATTCGGCAAAGAGAAGGTGACCTCGTTGTCGGTCGACGAGGAGTTGGCCGCGGAGGTCCGGACCGAACCCGCGGGCACAGTCGCCGAGGCGGTCGCATGGGTGGCGTCGAGCACGGTCACCGAAGAGCCCAAAAAAGACGTCCCGGGTGGCGCCACCAGGGTCACGGTCGCACCCGGGGCGAGCGACGAGAAGGTCGTGAAGCCGATCGTGTACTCGACGCCCACCGCGCCCTCTGTGCTCTGCGATAGCGACACCGTTGGGTTGGTGGCCGAGGTTCCTATGCCGAGTGCAGCGCTGACAGGGGCCGCGGTGGCCGGAGCGGCCGCGCTGATCGTGTCGGTCTGGGGGCTTGAGGGGTTCCGAGCCGCGCTCACGCCGACCGACAGCTCGTCACCGGCCCGCACCGGCGCCGCCAAGTCGAGGGTCACCGACTCCCCGCTGCGCCCGGCGCTGAGCCCGGCGACGCTCACCGCCGAGGGAGCGCTCGAAGTGTTGGTCGTCAGGTCCGTCACCTTGTAGGCCGATGTCGCGGGCGGGAATGCGACGTTGTCTGTTGCCCCGGTGCTCGCAGTCGAGGTCAATGTGATGCTTGCCCCCGCCGTCAGGGAAGAGGCGGCCTTGAAGGCCCCGATCGTGTAGGTGGCCAGCCCGCCGGCGAGCGGGGGTGCCGCCGCCGGGTTGAAGGCCGGCGGCAAGGAAGCCGCCACGATCTCGTAGGTAGCCGTACTGGCCGGAGAAGGGTTGGCCGAGGTCGAAATGTCCAAGCTATAGGGCCCTGGGGTGGCCGGGTTGGTGACGTCTTGGATGAATACCGACAGCGAGCTCCCCGCCGCCAGCGAGGCGGAAAGGCCCAGAGCCACGCTGTCCCCGCTCGTCCCTAACTGGGTGGTAGCAACGGGCTGGCTACCCGAGGGGCTCGAGTTGTCGACGACGAAGTAGTCGGTGATCGAGCTCGGGAACGTGGTGCGGCCGTTGGGAGCCGAAAGCGTCACCGTGCTCGAGCCTTTGGTGAGGGCGCTAGGCGTCGTGAAGCCCACTGTGTAGCCGGCGGTCGCGCCCGCGGTGTCGGGCTCGGCCACCGCGGTGGCCCCCGAGACCGAGCCGTCGCCGATGGTGTAGCCCTGGGTCGTGACGGCACCCTGGGCCAGGGCGGCACCGCCACCGGCTGCGATGAGCGGGCAGGCCAGCAATCCAGTGAACGCGGCCGCTGCAAGTGCCGCGCGCGGATAAGTTCTCCTTTTCATTTATAACCTCCTCAGGTTCGCGGGCCTGGCGCCGCTAAGCGCTCATTGCCCTTTAGGCGAACCTACCCAGCCGTTGCAAACGAATATGCCTACTGTCGGTAACAGATTCGTAACGAATTCGTGTGCGGAGTGCTCTTCACAGAACCCTCACAACCGCATCATGTAGTCAACATATCCTTGCAGTTAAAGTGCATGCGGAAAAGCGTGCTCGTTGCACCGGCCCGCGGCCGGCTCCCACCTTTTTGCCGCAGTGCATTTAGTCCTCCGTATTCTCGCTACGAAATTGGTCAGGCGACAATGGGTAACAATTCTGTAACGGTCTTGGGTAATCCCACGCAACCTCCCCGCACCGGGCCATAGTTGGTCAAGTGAGCTCCTTCACCGCTACCCCGCCGGGCGCGCTGGGTCGTGTGCTCTTGATCGACGACGACCCCAATATCGTCGCCTCGCTCGGCATGTACTTGCGCCAAGATGGCTATGGCGTCTCAGAGGCCGGTAGCGGTGAGGAGGGCCTCTCCAGTTTCGCCGCGACCCCGGCAAACGTAGTGCTGGTCGACCTCCTCCTGCCCGGGGCCGACGGCTTGGAGGTCACGCGGTCGCTGCGGTCTTGTTCCGATGTACCGGTCATCGTCGTCTCCGCCTGTGCCGGCACCCCCGATATCATCGCAGGCCTGGAGGCGGGGGCAGACGACTACGTGACCAAGCCGGTCGTACCCAAAGAGCTCTCGGCCCGGATCCGGGCGCACATGCGCAGGGCGCAGCTCTGGCCGAACGAGGGCGCCACCGTGATCTTCGGGGCTCTCGAGATCCGCCTGGGGACGGGCGTGGCCCGCAAGGACGGGGAGGAACTGGCCCTCACGCGTACGGAGTTCAGGCTCTTGTGCGAGCTCGCCAGCAGGCCCGGCTGGGTCATGAGCCGGCCCAAGCTGCTCGAGCGGGTCTGGGGTTACGACTACTTCGGCGACACCAGGCTCGTCGACGTCCATGTCGGGCGGCTCCGGTCCAAGATCGAGGCCGACCCGGCCCGACCGGCCCTGGTTGTGACCGTCAGGGGGGCCGGCTACAAGTTCGAGCGGCCATGACCTGGGCGAGGCGAGCCGAGTTGCTCCTCGGGCGGCCGGCTCGGCGTCCCAGTGAGGCGACCTCGGCAGGCGCGGCGCGCTCGGACAAGCCCTCGCAGGGCCCTGAGGCGATACCGGCGCACCCCGCCCGTCGGCGCCGCTTCGGAATCACGGCGCGGGTGACGGCGGCCTTCGCAGCCGGAGCCGCCGCGCTATCAGGGACGTTGGCGGCAAGTACCTTCGTGCTGGCGCGCCACTACCTGCTCGACCAGCGCGAATCGGCAGCGACTGTGGCGACCTACGCCAACGCTAAGATCGTGGAGCGGGAACTGGCCAACCGTGGGGCGGACCTCGGCCAGGCACTCTCCACGCTGACGATGGCCCAAGGCACGTCCGCGTTCTTATACCTGCACGGCGTCTGGTACTCGGCCTCGGTGTCTGTGGGGCCAGCCGGGACCTCGCGCCCGGCAGCCCTACCGTCATCGCTCGTAGGAGCCGTCGAGAGGGGCTCCTCTGCACGCCAGCGGGAGATGACGGGCGGCCAACCGGCGGTCGCGGTCGGTGTCCCCCTCCCTTTGGGCGGGGCGGACTATTTCGAGGTACATTCCCTGAGCGAGCTGTCCGCAACGTTGGAGGTGCTGGCAAGCGTGGTCTTCGGCTGTGCGGCAGCGACCACCCTCGCCGGGCTCCTGGTCGGCGGGTGGACGAGCCGGCGGCTGGTGCGGCCCCTGCGCGGTATCGCCGAGGTGGCATCTGCCATCTCTGGGGGGGCGCTCGACAGGCGCCTCCCGGAGGGGGCTGACCCAGACCTGGCGGTGCTGTCGAGCTCGTTCAACGAGATGGTAGGGGCACTCGAGGAACGTATAAAGCGCGACGCCCGCTTTGTCTCGAACGTGAGCCACGAGCTTCGCTCGCCGCTCACCACCATCCGAGCCACCGTCGATGTGCTCGAGAGGTCGGCCGGCCCGCTAAAGGCCGATGCCCTGAGGGCAATGGGCATGCTCAAGGTGGAGGTGGAGAGGTTCGCGGCCATGGTGCAGGACCTGCTCGAGATGGCCCGCTTCGATGCCGGCGCGGGAGCCCTCGACTTGGAGGAGTTGGCCCTGGACGACCTGGTCGCCAATACTGTGGCGGCTTACCTAGACGGAGCGGTGCCGGTGTTCGTGAGCCCCGAAGGCACCGGCACCTGGGTGATGGGCGACCGCCAGCGCCTCCAGCGGGCCCTTGTGAACCTGCTCGACAACGCCAGGGCCTACGCGGGCGGCGCCGTCGGGGTGTATGTCGATAGGTGCGGGAGCTACGCCGAGGTGACAGTCGACGACGCCGGCCCCGGTGTCCAGCCTGGCGAACGGGGGGCCATCTTCGAGCGCTTCTATAGGGGGGCGGCGGCGGGGCGGCGGGCGGCGAGCTCGGGCACCGGGCTCGGCCTGGCGCTGGTCGATGAGCATGTGAGGGCGCACGGGGGTTGGGTCGACGTGGCCGAACGCCCGGGCGGCGGGGCTCGCTTCATCATCCGGTTGCCGCTCACAACCCTTGGGGGAAACTGATGGCGCATAGTCCCCGAGGGCGTGCCGTCTCGGCAAGGCGGGTCTTTGCAGTCACCACGGCTTTGGCTTTGGTGGCTGTCGGGGTCGCTGGCTGCGGGGTGGGCGCTCAGAGCTCTGCTGAGATACTTGGTGGGAAGTCAGTGCCGTCCGGTCTCCTGCAGGCCAAGCGGCCGACGAGCACGACGGTGCCCGGGCGTCTTGGCGTCGCGGTCACCGTTTACTTGGAGGGCCCCGGGCGCCGCCTCGTCGCCGTCACCCGAAACGTGGCCTGGCCAGCCACCGTCGCCGCCGCGCTTAACCAGCTGGCCGATGGGCCGACGGCGGCCGAGGCCGCACGGGGCCTGGTGAGCCCGGCCTCTGCGTTGGGCCCCTTCGGGGTTGGCGCAAAACGCGGGGCCATCGTGACCGTCAACTTGCCAGTCGCGTTCGAGGACCTGGCGGGCCAAGACCAGACGGTCGTAGCGGGCCAGGTCGTGTTCACGGTGACCGCCTTCCCGGCCGTAAGGGGGGTGCACTTCGTGGTTGGGGGCCAACCCTCTCAGGTCCCGAGCGACCGTGGCAGCCTCTCGTCGGGGCCGGCCACAAGGCAAGATTACTCTCAAGGAGCGGGTTGAGCCCGGCGTCCGATCAATGTCCGGTCATCGGCCTTGGTCGGTACCCACCACGAGACCACTTAGGAACCGTCGAGCTCCTCCGCCAACAGCTCCACGCCTACCGAGAACAGCTGGACCAGCTGTCCCGGTAGCCATCGGTTCCATCCTCCAGCTAGCCGAGCTGAAGGCACGCAGAGGCGCCGACCGGGCGGCGCTCCGGCGCGAGGAACAGGTTGCCGTCGCCAAGGCCTCGGCTGCCCAGCTTGAGCGCGATTACCGCACCGTCGCGCCGGCGGGGACTGCAGCCGAGCCGGCAAGTCTGGCCAACGACCAGGGTGAACCGTGGCGGGCAGTCGGTGACCACAGCTGGTGGGCCAGAGCCACGGGTGAGGACCTCGCCACGGCATGGGCAGCGCAGGCCGTTCCGCAGCCGGCAAACGGTAATGAGACGTTTGTTGGCCGTTATCAGTTCTCGGCCGTCATGCTCGGCACAGGTGGCCCCAGGCGCACGCTGCCCCAAACGGCTAGCTCGACAACCCCTGCAGTCCAAGCCGCCGCTTCGACCTGTCTTCGCTCCGGGTTTCCCTCCGGGGCCGCCCACGGGCTTTGTCCAGCTCGCCTTTGTCGGGGCTAACGGGCCTCGTACCACCCGAGCAGCACATAGAACCAAGGAGAATCGACAATGACCGACAACAACGTGACCATCACCGGCAACCTGACCCGGGAGAGGCCGCCTCTTGGACGTCGCGGAGCGGTACGCCCGCACCCAGAGAGGCACTGATGAACGCATGCCGCAAAGTGTGACGCCCGATCGCCTTATCGACTCCAGCCCGCCGGGCCACGCGTCGCACGGTCCGCCCAGCAGTGTGGCGGTCGAAGCGCCTACCGTCTGAGCCGACGAAGATCGGCCCGGAGAGGCGCTCACCAACGGCGAGGTCGACCGCCCCGGCGCTACGTGGGGCTAGCGGCACGGTCACTACCTTGCTGCCCTTCCGCAGGACCGTCAGGGTCCGGTGCCCGCGCTCGAGCCCGAGCGCCTCCATGTCTGCGCCTACGGCCTCCGACACGCGCAGGCCGTTCAGGGCCAAGAGCGAGATGAGGGCATGCTCGGCCGGTGCGTCCACGCCGGCGGCGACTAGAAGGGCGCCAACCTCATTGCGGTCCAGGCCGACGGCGTGGGACTCGTAGTCCCCGGGCGGGGACGGCGGAAATGGACGGCTGGCGAGAGAGAGACCAGTCCCTTCTCTTCGGCATAACGGTAAAAGCCAGCCACTGTGCATAATCTCCGGGCCACAGTTGCCCGAGCCCTGCCGGCGTCCTCCAGCGAGCGCGCAAAGAGCTCTATCTCAGCAGAATGCACCGAGAAGAGCTTGAGCCCATGCCGCTCGCACCAAGCTAGGAACTGGCCCAAGTCGAGCGTAGGCGTCCCGGGTCAGTCCTCGGTAGCCGGCGAGGAACCCTGCCAGGGCGATGCGCTCTTGATCGGTAAAAACCGTTTCTGGGACGGTCAATGTCTTGGTAGTGGATGTTGTTGTTGTCATGGCGTTGCCCCCTGAGCCGGTGGGGCTCGGGGCGAACGCATCCAAGCCCACACCTTGGAGGCCACGACCGTAATCATGTAGGGGGCGTGACCGGGGCGCCAGGGCGCAATTATGCACTCAGCCGCACCGGGAAGACCGGCTTGGCTTCAAATGCGCGCGATCGCCGAGTTCGCGCTCGTGATGACCAGCTGCTCGGACGTAGCCGGGTGCGCTGATCCCCCTGTTCTGCGGCGCTTTAGTCGCAGGACAGCTGCCGGGATCCCCGGGCGGCGCTGTTTTGAGGGCTGAGGTCTCCGATTTCGTCTTGTAAGTGAGGAATGTCCTACCCGCCTGCACCCACTGGGCTGGCACCGAGCAGGGCCGAACGCAGCGTCGGCCGGATATTGTGGCACGCTTGCCAGGCGGAGCGACCGGCTGTTCTGCCTGCAGTTCTGCACGCGCAAGCTCTCATACGGGAACGGCGGACCACCGGTCTGTCCTGCATTTGCGACGCCGAGTGTCGTCGGTGCTCAGCTGGGTGCCCCGACCCGTTGGCGCTCGATGCCGTCGAGCAGGAAGGCTAGGCCCTCGGAGAACTGGCGGGGCGTCGTGTAGCTCGCGAGCTGCTCGGCGATCTCGCCGCCCACTTCGCCGGCCTTCGCCGAGCGGGCCCGCGACGCTTCGAGCGCGGCGAACCCGATTGCGTACGTATGGATGGTGCCGTAGGCGCGACGTGCCGACTGCTCGTCGAAGCCCGCCGAGCGCAGCACGTCGAGCATCGTTTCCATTCGCTCGATCGCCGTCGGCGAGATGACGGGGTGGTCGAGATAGACGTGCAGCGCCGCGGGCTGGGCCATCAGGAAGTTCCGGAACCGCTCGGCCGCCTCCTTCGTCCATGCAGTCCAGTCGCCCGGGTCGGTCTTCGGACGCCAACGCCTCGCCAGCATGCGGTCGACAACCTCATCGAGCAGGTCGTCCTTGTCGCGCACGTGGCGGTAGAGCGACATGGGTGCGACGCCGAGCTCGGCGGCGAGCCTGCGGATCGTCATCTTCTCGAAGTTCCCCGCCCTCACGGTCCTGGTCGCCGCGTCGACCACCAGCTCGCGGGTGATCGTCCCCCAGCCGGCCCGATTTTTGCGCTTGGTCGCCATTGCTTCACCTCCGGGCATCGGCCGCATCCGCGTCAAGCATAAGCGGCGCTTGTGTACATGTACGAAAGAGCTAGTGTGCGTGCGTGTACGCCAGTCGGAGCGGACCACCGCTCCCCCGCACGGTCTAGTCGTGGTCGACAACTCGACCTCGTCGTTCCACACCGTGAGCTATACCGCTGATCTCGCGCGACCCAACGGCGCAGTGCTCACGCTCGTGCACGTTCGTAAGGCTTGTTCGACGGCTGCTTGGCTCGGCGGCGTCGGGGGACCGATCGAGGAGATGGATCTGCAGCACTGGGGCCTCACTGTCATGCAGCAGCTCTCCGGCTTCGCACGCTCCGTATGGGGCGTCGAGGTCGAGTGCAGGGTGTGCGATGGTGTCACGACCGGCGAGATCGCCCGAGTCGCCGAGGAGCTGCACGCCGACGCAGTCGTCTTCTGTTGCTCTCGATCTCGTCTCCACCGCAGCGCCGGCTACGTCGCGGCCCGACTGACCCGGCGCGGCTCCTGGCCGGTCACCGTGGTCCCGTGAGGTCCGAGGAGGAGGGGCGGGCGGGCACGCTCGGCGGGAAGACCGACCCGCATGGATCCCCGCTCGCCGTCCTACGGGCGGAGCGCTCCTCGGCCTGGCTGCGGTCGTCGCGTCTCGGCCTCGTTGTAATTGCACTCCTCGTCGGAGGCGCCGCCGGGCTCGGCGCGGTCGGGTTCCGCTGGCTCATCTTTGGGCTGACTTGGCTCGCGACCGGGCGGGAGCAGTTCGGCCAGCAGGGGCGCGTCCCGAGCCTCCATCTCCCATTCCTCGGCATCGGCTTTTTTCTCGTCATCCCCGTCGTGGGCGGCCTGATCTACGGTCCGCTCATCCGCCGCTTCGCGCCAGAGGCGCGCGGCCACGGCGTGCCGGAGGTGATGATCGCTGTCGCCGAAAACGGCGGGCGCATCCGGCCGCAGGTCTCGATAGTGAAGGCGCTCGCGTCGGCGTTGTGCATCGCGACCGGGGGGTCCGTCGGACGGGAGGGCCCAATCGTCCAGATCGGCGCGGCCATCGCGTCGGGTCTCGGCCAGCTCGTTCAGATGTCGGAGAGCCGGCTCCGCATGATCGTTGCCTGCGGCGCGGGGGCCGGGATCGCCGCCACCTTCAACGCCCCGCTCACCGGGGTGTTCTTCGCCTTCGAGCTGATCCTCCGAGAGTTCTCGGTCGACGCGCTGTTGTCCATCATCTTGTCAGCGGTGACCGCTGACGTGATCAGCCAGGCCTTCTTCGGCTCGGCGCCGTTCTTCTCGGAGATCCCGCACGACCTCGCGCTCCACAACGACGCGAACTACCTCCTGGTCGCGCTCCTCGGGATCCTCGCAGGGTTCGTCGGCGTGGGGTTCAAGAACGTGCTCTACAACATCGAAGACGTGAGCGACCTGCTATGGGGGAACCGTCCCGAATGGCTCCGCCCTGCCGTCGGCGGGATCGTGCTTGGGGCCGTGCTGCTCGCTCTTCCGGAAATGTACGGCGTCGGCTATCCCGTGATGGACAAGGTTCTTTCGGGCCACGATGCGCTCTGGTTCGTCGCGATCCTGATGGTCGGGAAGATGTTCACCTCCAGTCTCACGATCGGCATCGGCGGCTCGGGCGGGGTCTTCGCCCCGTCGCTGTTCACCGGGGCGATGGGCGGGATGGCCTTCGGCGAGATCGCGCACCACATCTTCGGGTCGGCCGTCGGCGACCCAGCCATCTACGGCGTCGTCGCGATGGGCGCCGTCTTCGGCGCCGCGGCCCAAGCTCCCTTGACCTCGATCGCGAGCGTGCTCGAGATGACCGGCAACTTCGCGCTCGCGCTCCCGGTCATGCTCGGTGTGGGTATCGCCGCCGGCCTCTCCAAGCGCCTCACCTACGGGACCATCTACACGACCAAGCTGTTGCGCCGAGGCACCGACATCGAGCGGCCTCGTCCACAGACGGCGCTCCAGCTCCTCACGGTCACTGACGTCATGCAACCGCTCGCCCCCCGCGACGGCGGGCTCAAGCTCCATCGAGCCGGCGAGCCGGCACCCGGTGGCGTCGGGCGATCATGGGGCGCCGAGCCAGCCGAGGTCCGGCAGCCCCAGGTGCTTTTCGCCGACGAGACACTGGAGAACGCCCTTCGCCAGCTCGCCCTCTATGGGCCCGACGGCCTCCCGGTGGTGTCCGCGGACCGTGGACGCGTCGTCGGCTGGATCACCAACGACGACGTGCTTTCTGCGCTAGCGGCGCGCGTCCGGGTGTCAGCCGGCGAGGTCGCCCAGGGCGTCCGCGCGACCGAACGGGCCGGCGAGACACCGAGGCACCAGCCAGAAGAACCGCCGACAGCCCTGGAGGGCTACGACATCGTGGAGATCGCCGCCGATGCTCTCCCCGGTGCGGTCGGGAACCGGGTTGATGAGATTAACCTTCCGCCGGGCTGCATCGCGGTGGCGGTGACCGACGGCCGCAGGACAAATGTGGCGGGCCCTGGAACGGTCCTTCGCCGCGAGCAACGCCTGGTGCTCCTCGTGCAGAAGACGAGCCTGTATGCCCGCGCCGGGGCGGTCATCGAGGGTCGCGAGCCGCCGGCGGCGCTCGACGAGGACGAGGTTGACTCGCTCGACGGGCCGCCGCAAGCCGTTCGGCGCTTCTTCCCACAGCCGGACCGCGTCGACTCGGGCGCTACCGGTCCAGTAGTGGACGGCAGAACCGAGGAAGGCGACGCCGAGTAGAGCGAGGCGAAGAAGCACCCAATTTGCTCAAGGTCGGCTCATCCCCAGAGTGCACCGACTGCGACGCCGGGGCACTCAGCGGCGGTTCAGGTTTAGCCAACCCCGAAACTCCATTGTCAGCACAGTTACGGGATCGACAAGACAGCGCGTTCAGGTTACTGAGCTCAGTTCATGGACCGGTCTCGGCGACGCGATCCGTCGAGCAGAGTCCCTCGCCTGTCGGGTCGCCCCGATGACGGTTTTGGGTTCGGCGAAGGGAAAGCCATTCAGCCAATCGCGGTGGGTTTTCTTTGTACCCAGCATCCGGTTCTGTCAGGAAGGCGCCGCTCGCTCCTAGGCCTCGATCGGTCGCGGTTACCAGCCGGACGATTCGGGGTTCGGTCTGCAATCCGCGCCGCGACTTCCCTCCACCCTCGCGGGCAGCTCAGGAGCTCATAGAATGCACGGGTGCAAGTTCCGGGGGAAGGTACGGCCACGGCGTTGGCGTGGAAGTCCGGCATCCGCAGCTCCCGCGACAGGACGCCTCCGTTGGTATGAGGATTGGCCCCCATCCCCTTCGCTATTGGTTCGACGACCGGTCATCGCGCTCGCTCGTGGGCATGGCCATGGGGCGTCTTCAGCTTGTCGGATCGTCCAGTCCCCTCTGCCAGCGCCACGGCGGCGGAGATGTGGGACAGGTGCGAAAGCGCCTGGGGAAAATTGCCGAGTAGCTCAGCATTCTTGGTGTCGTACTCCTCCGAGTAAAGCCCGAGGTCGCTGCTAGCTAGGCTCGCCCGGTCGAAGACCTCTCGGGCCTCCCGACTTCGGTCTTGGTGCGCTAGGCACTCGGCCAGCCAGAAAGAACAGGCCACGAAGGCGCCCTCTTCTCCCTCCAAGGAGTCGGCGGACTTGTAACGACGGAGCAAACCCCGGCCATCGTCGAGCTCGGCACGAATCGCGTCGGTCGTCGAGACCATGCGGGGATCGTCGTAGTCCAAGAAACCGACGCCAGGTATCAACAGCAGCGCCGCGTCTAGATCTGTCGTCCCGTAGGCCTGGACGAACACTCCCCGGTCGGCGTCAAAGCCGTCGGCCTCCACCGACTCCCGGATGTCACCGGCGACCGTCGCCCATCGCCGGGACGGGGCCGGGCGCAGGCACTCCTTGGCAAGACGGAGCCCCCGGTCGAGGGCCGACCAGCACATCACTTTGGAGTGCACGTAGTGGCGCGGCTCGCCACGCATCTCCCATAAGCCTCGGTCAGGCTGGTCCCAGACCTCGGCGGCCCTGTCGACCAGCTGGAGCAAGAAGCGCCAGTAGTCGTCGTCAGGTGAGTGTCCCCTTAGGTGCCAGCGCCACGACAGGTCGACGATCTCGCCGTATGCGTCGTTCTGCACCTGCCGGGCGGCCGCGTTCCCGGTGCGCACCGGCTTCGCGCCCGCAAAGCCCGCCAGGTGGTCGAGGGTCCGCTCGGTGAGACGCCGGCCGCCCCCGACCCCGTAGACGATCTGGAGGCTCTCGACGCTGCCCGCCGCGCTCCGCTCGATGAAGCGGCGAAAACCGTCGGCCTCGGCCTCGGCCCCGAGGGCGGCCAGGGCTTGCACCGCGAAGACCGAGTCCCGGACCCAGCTCAGGCGGTAGTCCCAGTTGCGGCTGCCCCCCGGGACCTCGGGCAACGACGTCGTGGCGGCGGCGGCGATCGCTCCGGTTGGGGCATTGGTCAGGCCCTTCAACACGACTGCTGAGCGTCTCGCCGCGGGACCGTCGGCCGAGGCCAGCTTTATGTCGGCTGCCCAGCGTTGCCACCACGAAATTGTGGACTCGAGCCGAGTGTCGAGCTCAACAGGGTTCAGCGCTTCGGGGGGCTGGTCGTCGAGCGAAGCCGGTTCGGCATAGGTCAACGAAACGTACGCCCGCTGCCCCGCTCGGACCTCGAAGGTGGCCACCAGGTCGTGGTCGCCGTCGCTTGTGAGCTCGAAGTCCGCCCAGATGACCAGGGCGTCGTTGCCGCCCATGGCGCTCCAGACGCCCTTGCCGCGGTGGCGCAGCCACGGCCTGACCTCCGCGTAGTCGAGGCGGGGCGCCACGCGCAGCAACAGCTCCATGCTCCCTTTAGCTCCTTCGACGATGCGCAGCAGCTGGCGATGGGGATCGGTCTTTCCTCCTTCGCGCATGACGAAGCAGTCGATGACCCGAGCCTCGCCTCCGGCCGTGCGGAGGGTGGTCTCCACTACCAAGGTGTCGTCCAGGTAGCGCCGTGCCGTGCTCGCTTCCGGTTCGGTCGGGGCGAGCGCGCAGAACCCGCCGCGGTCGTGGTCGAGGATGCGGGCGAAGACAGATGCAGAGTCGACCCGAGGCATGCAACACCAATCGATCGAGCCAGCCCGGGACAAGAGCGCGACACTGTGGCAGTCGGAAAGAAAGGCGTAGTCGCCGATCGCGGAGTGAGAGCCGGGGTTGTCGGAGTTGGCCATGTTCAGACCAGCCTCGGGTGGAGCAGGATGCGATCGTCGACCACGACCGCCGTCCCGTTCATGTTGCCGGCTTTGTTGCTGAGTGCTCGGGCGGGCATGTCCACGGTGCCCTTTTTTTCGAGGATTTCGGCGACATCGCTGCCGACGGTGGTCCCGGGCCCGTTGAGGGCCCAGGCCATCCCAAGGCGATGGTCATGCGCCTGTGGGAACGCGACCAATGCGCCCAGTGGGCCGGAGCCGGCACCCGGGTCAGGTTGTCCTTGCCGGAGGCACCCGGCCCAGCGCCGGCGCGGTCAGGGAGCCGCCGATGACGGCCTCAGCTACGTCCACCAGGCGCAGATTGTGGTTGCGGGCGTACATACGCAGGGCCGTGAACGCCTGCTCCATGTCGAGGCCCTCCCTCTCGGCGACCATGCCCTTGGCTTGCTCGATGACGATACGGCAGTTGAGGGCGTGCTGGAGCTGTTCGTTGAGGACCTGGGCCTGGGTCGAGGCGCGGTGGTGGAGGATGGCGATGGTGGCCACATCAGCCAGGGCCTGGGCGGCCTCGACGTCGGCACTTCTCATTTCGCCGGCCTCGGCGTGGAAGAGGTTAAGGGCACCGATCACGGTGCCCCGCAGGCGCATGGGCAAGGCATGGACCGAGCAGAAGCCGGCGGCGAGCGCCCGCGGGGCAAAGCGGCGCCAGCGGCCGTTGACGGTGGCGAGGTCTTGGTTCACGACCGCTTTGCCGCTCCGGTAGCAGTCCAGGCACGGGCCTTCATGGGACTGCAGCTCGAACAGTTCCAGGACCCGCATTGCCTCACTGGACGACGCCATCACCCGCAGGTCGCCGTCGGGCCCGACCAACATGAGACCAGCGGCTCCGATGTCCAGCACCTCGACGCAGCGGTCGACGAGCAGGCTGAGCAGCTCGACCACGTCAAAGTCGGCCACGAGCGTCTCGGCCAGCTCCACGAGCGTACTGACGAACCGCGTTCCTCTCGGCATCGGCCTCCAATCCGATCGGGACGGACCCTACCCCAGGCGCCCAGGCGGTTGGTTTCTCTGGCCTTCAGCGCGCCGCGGGTTTGGCGTGGCCTTGTCCCTGAGCAGCCACGGGGCTAGTGTAGCCCGAGTTGCGTACCAGTACGAGAAATGTTGCGTACCAGTACGAGAAATGCGTACGTATACGCACCCCACGGGTGTATAGTCACAGTGGCACGACAAAAGCCCTGACGTGTTGGGCCAGTTTGCGCTGGCCACGGGCGGTGCTCCAGACCCTGGCAACGCGGTATTCCGCATTTGCTGAGGTAGGAGAACGCCATGGTCCCCACCGGATCTTCTTTCTTCACCGTCCCTGGCCGACCTCGTTCCAGCCGAGAGGGGCCAAAAGCGGGCCCCATCGTCGTCTGGCTCTGGGGCGAGCACGACCTGTCAACTGATGACGCGTTCGGTGCGACCTTGGCGTGCGCCATCGCCCTGGACAGCGCGGGGCTCGTCCTGGACTTGAGCGAGGTCGAGTTCATGGCCGCGTCGACGCTCGGGGTCATCGTCCGGGCCCGGGAGCTCCTCCGGCAACGGTCACGGTCGTTGACACTGCGCTGCCCTGCAGCCTTCATCAGTCGCGTCATCGACGCTTGCGGCTTGAACGACCTCCTCGGCCCTGGCCCCGAAATGGCGGTTGAGAAAGGGAAGGCCCTCGGTTCGTGGGCGGCAATGCCGGCGAGCGAACGGCCGGGTGGACGGCATGGTCCGTCGGCGCCGGTACCCGGCCGCACGCCCGAATGCGTCGGCCGGACGAGCGTCGTTAGGGCCCCGGGGCCTGGGCGCCGACGGGCTGGTCGAGACCGCTTGACGGGACGCGAATGGGTAACGGCACGCTCAAGGCCCTGGCAGTACGTGCCCGGGACGGACGCTGGCACGTGGTGCAGCGCGAGATAAGGGTCCCGTAATGAGCCCGGCGGCCGAGCTCACACCGATGAAAAAGATCAAGTAGCAGAACCGGAAACTAACAGAAAAGGAAAAGATGACCTATCAACGCCAACACCGGCATTGCTGGCAGACTACAGCGGGCACGATAGTGGTCACGCTCGGCATTATGGCCGGCTTTCTGACCCCCACCATTTCACCCGCTGCGGCTGCCACGACGACCACGACAACCACGACCCCGACGACAACTACCAACACAACCACAACCGTTCCTGGTTCTAACTGCTCGGCTTCGGTGAGCGGGACGGCCTTCGACCGTACCGGCTGGGTGGCTAGCAGCAACGCTCCCTCCAGTAGCGCCGACGCCCCCGCCAACGCCCTGGACGGTGACCTGGCCACCCGCTTCGGCACCAACGAGGACCAGGCCGCTGGCTTGTACTTCGAGGTGGACCTAGGCTCGGCCCAGACCTTCGACGCGCTGAAGATGAGCGCGCCCAATTCGCCCAACGACTACGCCCGGGGTTATGACGTGGAGGTTTCCACAGACGCCGGCTCGTGGACCACGGTCGCAGCCTGCACCGGGACCGCTACGCCCGAGACCGTTGGCTTCTCGGCCCAAACAGCGCGCTACGTCAAGGTCGTCCTGAACGCAGCGAGCACCACCAACTGGTGGTCGATAGACGAGCTCAACCTGTACGGCGCCCCCGTCATCACCAGCGCCTCGGGCTGGGGAGTGGTCCCTGGGCAAGCCAACACCTTCACCGTCACCACCACGGGCGCCCCGGTCCCGGCGCTCAGCCTGACAGGCACCCTTCCGCCCGGCTTGACCTTCAAGGACAACGATAACGGCACCGCCACCATCTCGGGCACGGTGCCCGCCAACGCCCGAGGGAGCTATGCGTTCACGGTCACCGCCACCAACGGCGTGGGCAACCCGGCCGTGCAGCGCCTCGTGCTCACGCTCGGTGCAGCCCCCGTCATCACCAGCGCCTCGACCTGGCGTGTGGTCCCTGGGCAAGCCAACACCTTCACCGTCACCACCACGGGTGCTCCGGTCCCGGCGCTCAGCCTGACCGGCACCCTTCCGCCCGGCTTGACCTTCAAGGACAACGGCAACGGCACGGCCACCATCTCGGGCACCCCGCCCGCCAACGCCACGGGCACCTACACGCTGACCGTCACTGCCACTAATGGCGCGGGCAGCCCAGCCGTGCAGGACCTCGTGATCAGCCTGGGCGGCGCCCCCGTCATCACCAGCGCCTCGACCTGGGGTGTGGTCCCTGGGCAGTACAACGCCTTCACCGTCACCACCACGGGCTCGCCCGTCCCGGTCCTCACCGTGTCCGGGTCCCTGCCGTCAGGGCTGGCCTTCAAGGACAACCACAACGGCACCGCCACCATCTCTGGCACCCCGCCCGCTAGCGCCAGAGGCACCTACGAGGTGACCATCACGGCCACCAACGGCGTGGGCAGCCCGGCGGTGAAGTACCTCGTGATGACGCTGGGCGGCGTCCGCACCACCACTTCACTTTCCTCCAGCGCCAACCCGGCCTCGGTGGGCCAGGCCGTTAGCTACACGGCCAGAGTGGTCCCTGTGCCGAACGGGGGCACTGTCGATTTCTTGGCCAACGGGGGGGCTATAGCCGGCTGCAGCCAGGTCCCCGTCAACACCGCCAACGGTGAGGCCACCTGCTCGACGACGTACATGTCCGTCGGGGCCCGCTCGGTGGAGGCGTCCTATTCGGGCGACGCCACTTTCGGGCCCTCGGCCTCTGGGGTGCAGACCGAGGTCGTCAACCAGCCCGTCGCCGGTTACTGGCTGGCCAGCGCCAATGGAGCGGTCTACGGCCTGGGAGCAGCGCCATCGCTCGGCGGCATGGCTACGTCGGCCACTACGGGCCCGGTAGTGGGCATAGCCGCGACC
>Ga0182024_10006508_pt1 | contig 25613 bp, 23 predicted proteins | sample P32metaG_FD_120480 | JGI IMG/M metagenome (GOLD analysis project Ga0182024, IMG submission 120480) | Permafrost microbial communities from Stordalen Mire, Sweden - P3-2 metaG (Illumina Assembly) | ecosystem: Environmental > Terrestrial > Soil > Wetlands > Permafrost | place: Sweden: Stordalen...
CTGAGGCTTCTTCGAAGCGGTGCCATTTAGCGAAAACGGCTCGGCATTCAGAACCGAATTCGTGCCGCTCCAGGATATGGTTCCGGTGGGCTTGTAGGGATTCTTGCGGCGGTTGCCGATCTGGTTGTATTGGCCGCCGAAAGCGCCGCGCAGGCTCGCGCCTGCCGCGTTGCCGCCGCGTCCGCCACCACGGCCTCCGCCTCCGCCACCGCCGCCTCCCCCTCCACCGCCGCGACCTCCGCCCCCACCTCCGGCGCCCGGAGTGAAGCCGTTACCACCGCCGGCGCCTGCCGCTCCTACTCCGAAGCCGCCATTGATGGCGGCGGCGCCGAAACCGCCGAGGCCGAGCGTATCGTTGGTCGGAGCCATCATCCCTGCCGGCATGCCCAGGTTGTCGGTAAGAGCTGAACTATCGAGAGCCGCTGAAGCGAATCCGCCACCACCGCCTCCGCCGCCGCGGCCACCGCCATTCGCGATCATGCGCTGACGCGTCGCCTCATCCATGCCCGATTGGGCCAGGCCGCCGCTGGTGCTGCCGCTGACCATCAGAGCTTCGTCACCTGCGGTGTCGTCGAACTCGGGCGGAAGGTTGGTAGCTGCCGCTGTCGCGGTGTTTGTGGTGGTCGTGGCCGGAGGTTGCGCGTCCTGTGTTGCGCGTACCTCGGCATTCTGAAAACCTCTCGTTGGTCCAGCCGCCGCGGTCTGAGTTCCCGTGCCGCCCGTCGAACCCGATGCGCCTGCCGCTCCGCGTGCACCGCGTCCTCCTGCCTGTTGGCCGAAGCCGCCCCCTCCGCCAAAACCCCCACGTCCGCCACGACCCCCTCTGCCGCCGCGTCCGCCACCGCCGGCCTGGGCGCCCGCCTGTTGAGCCGCCGCGGCGGCCGCCATCGCTCCAGCTGTCGTCTGATCCGTTTCTGCTCCGGCAGCTCCGCCCAGGCGTTCACGAAGCTTCGGCATTTCGAGCGCCCATTCCTGATGCGCGGGCGTGTCCGTTATGGTTGCTTTTCCTGTGGATGTCGTAAATTCGAACATCTCGACCGAAATGTCCCAAGTTCCTGGCGCCAGATCCATGGTGTAGCGGCCATTTTCGTCGGTGTAAGCGATCACTTTTGCATCGCCCTGTTTCGCTGTCACCATGGCGCCTGGAACCGGCTGATCTGCCGCTCGTACCGACCCGCTATACTGCGCTGCCTGCAGCGAGACACCACACAGGGCGAGAATCAAAGTACCGAGAATTCGAAGCAGAACGCGTGCGTGGGTTGGCATAGGCGGATTCAGATCCCGTGAATAATAATTATGATTGTCGACGAGCCGCGTTTCGTGCCAGTCGGCGGGCAAATATGTGTAAAGCGACCGAACGATGAGCATACCCGAGCGGCTGGCCAGGGTCCAGAAGTCTTTTCGTCAGAAGAGAATGCAGCGGTTTGGTTCTGTTTTTTCGTTTTCGCGGGGCTCCCGGATACTGGATGTGGGTGGCACTGCGGAAATTTGGGCGCTGCTGCGCTTGCCGGCAGCTGCTCGTGTGGTTTTGCTCAATATGCCGAGGGCCGGGGAGAGCCGGAAATCCGCGGCCGCCGGCCTCGAATACGTTCATGGCGATGGATGCCATCTGCCGTTCGCGGACCGGGCATTCGATATCGTCTTCAGCAATTCAGTTATTGAACATGTGGGGGGGCCGGATGCCCAGGAGCGGTTCGCGCGTGAAGTGGCGCGGGCCGGGCGCGGTTACTGGGTGCAAACGCCGAATCGGTATTTCCCGATCGAGACCCATCTGCTTACGCCGATTGTGCATTTGTTGCCTCGTAGCTGGCGGGCGTTTATCGTGCGGCGATTTACGGTGTGGGAATGGATACGGCGGCCGGCGGCGGATGAGAAGCGGTTTTATATCGAGCACTTTATTTCCGATATTCGGCTGCTCAGCGCCGGCGATATGCAGCGTCTGTTTCCTGATGCGGTTATATTGCGCGAGCGGTTTTTGATGTTTACGAAATCGCTGATTGCTTACCGCGCGCCGGAGTGATCAGGTGTGCACGGCGCAGGCGGGCTGAAGCCCTTCGCAAGCTGAAGCTCGCCCCACATGATCAGGTTTGCTGGCGTTCCAGCGCTTCGCGGCGTGCGTCTAACAATTCGCGAATCTGCGCCAGCAGAGCCGTGGAGGCGAATGGTTTCTGGATGTAGTCCACGGGCTTTTCATCCTGCATCCAGAGCCGATCGTTGTAGCCGGACATGTAGAGTACGGGCACGCCGGGATAGACTGCGGAAAACTGGGCCGCGAGTTCCACGCCGCCGACTTCAGGCATAACCACGTCCGTCAGCAGGAGATGAATCGGGCCGGGATAACGGCGAACCACATCCATCGCCTCGAGTCCGTTGGAAGCTTCGGCAACATGATAGCCGTGCCGCTCCAGAATATGCCGGACATAGCCACGCACACCGGCTTCGTCCTCGGTGAGCAGAATGGTTTCATGCCCGAAGGATGGAATGTCGGCGCCGGGTCCCGCAGCCTCTCGGCCTCCGTGATGAACGGCCGGAAAGAGCAGCCGGAATGTAGTGCCCTGGCCGGGCTCGCTTTGCACCGAAATCGAAGCGCGGCTCTGCTGAACAATTCCGTAGACGGTAGAGAGTCCGAGCCCGGTACCTTTGCCACGCGCTTTTGTGGTGAAAAACGGCTCAAAAATACGCGACCGGACTTCACCGGTCATGCCGATTCCGGTGTCGCTGACGGCCAGCATCACGTAGTGCCCGGGGGTCACGGCAAGACGACCGTGTGCGGACTCCTCATCGATATAAAGGCAGGCTGTTTCAATGAGCAGCTTACCACCGCCGGGCATGGCATCCCTGGCATTGATCACCAGGTTGACGATCACCTGTTCGATTTGCCCGGAATCGGCGCGGATGGTTCCGTCCTCAGCTTCGAGAGACAGAACAAGGTCGACATCAGCGCCTATGAGTCTGCGCAGCATTTTTTCCACGCCACCGACCACGTCATTTAGCACGATGTCCTTCTGCTCGCTCGGCTGGCGACTGCCAAAGGCCAGCAACTGACGTGTGAGGGCCGCTGCACGGGTTGCCGCGCGGGAGATTTGCTCTACCGGTTCGCAGACCGGGTCGTCGGGTTCGCATCGGCCCAGAATCAATTCCGAATAGCCGGAGATGATCGTCAGCAGGTTATTAAAATCATGAGCCACGCCGCCGGCGAGCTGGCCGATGCTGTCGAGCTTCTGGGCCTGCAGGAGCTGCTCTTCGAGCCGCTTGCGTTCCGTGATATCGCGCATGATCGCCGCGAAGCACAATAGCTGGCCGGTTTCCGGATCGTTCACGGGAAAGATGTTCATCAGGACGTCAATTGGCTGCCGGGTAGCGAGATGGCGCAGGCGCGCCTCACCCACCCAGTTGCCATCGCCGCGCAGGATCGAAGGCAGAATCTCATCGTTCACCCGGGACCACGCGTCCTCCGGTTGCAGATCTTCCGAGTACAGATCTTCGAGCGGCGTGCCAACTGCCTTCTGTGCCTCCAGGCCGATGAGCCTGCATCCGGCGCGATTGAGGAACATGATCGTGCCATTGAGGCCGAACATGCCGACAAAGTCGTCGGTCTGTTCCACCAGTGAGACGAACTTCTGGCGTTCTTCTTCCGCGCGCTTGCGTTCACTGATATCCCAGCAGACGCCGGTCAGACGTACGGGGCGGTCTTCATCGTCGCGAAACACGTTGCCTCGGGCGCTGAGGCTGTGGACGCTGCCGTCCGGCCAGATCACGCGGAATTCCACGTCATAGGGAACGTTGTGACCCGCGGAATCCGCGCCGGCCTTGCGAACGCGCTCCTGGTCTTTCGGATGAACCAGGTGCAGGAAATCTTCATAGCGTTCGAGGGCGACGTCGGTACCGAGGCCGAAGAGCGGGTACATGAAGTCGTCCCATACGAACGTGCCTTCGGCAACGCTCCAGCTCCAGGTACCTACGCCTGAGGATTTCAGCGCCAGATTCAGGCGCTCATGCGCCTGATGCAGCGCGGCGTCCCGCTCCTGAATCTGATCCAGCATTTCATTGAACGCCTCAATGAGCAGCGCGATCTCGTCATGGCTGCCGCTGGCGGGCGCCCGGACGGTATATTTTTTTTCGCGCGAAACCATGCGCGCCACGCCGGCAAGCTCCACGATGGGTTGGGCGGTGGCTCTTTGAAAGATGGTGGAAAACAGCAGCGCCGCGGGCAGCGACATCAGCAGGATGATGGCGACGATGCCGGCATAGCGAAGGAGCAGATCGGAAATCTCCTTCATGTCCGAGCGAATTTCAATTGTCCCGATCAGGTTGCCCTGAAATACGATGGAACGCACGAGAACGAGCGAGTCTCCCGTAAAGCGGTAGGTCTCCGCCTGGCCTGGCTGTAATCGTGGAATCGGTCCGGGATGCTGTTCCTGGGTCCGCCCCCATGCCGCAAACGGTTCGCCGGTTCCCGATGGCGTGTAGACGGCCACCGACAGGATGTTCGGCGCTTCGTTAAGGGCGGATAACGTTTCGCGGGCCGAGTCCGGATCGCCGAATACGATGGCCGAAGCGCAATTGGCGCCGGCAATGCGGGCTTCCACGGACAGATTCCGCACCATGGCCAGCCGCAGAGTGGCCAGTTCATAGGCGACGAAGGCCGATGACGCGATCAGGAGCGTTGCGCCGCTCACCAGCAGATTCATCCAGGTCAGTTTCATCCGGATGGAGTAGCGGCCGATGTTCAGCATTACAACGCCCTCCTGATTCCGCGCGCTATTTTGAGCAATTCCGAACTCAGCGTGAGGCCCGCGCGCTGCGCAGCCGCAATATTAATCGCAAAGCGAACGTGACTTCCATCCAGGATGAACTGGATCATGCCGCCGCGTTTTACAAAATCCGGGATGTCGGAAACAGTCAGTACGGGCGCCGTTCCCAGAGCGGCGAGGACTGCACTCAATTGAGCGTCGTCTGACCCGCTGATGAAAAGTACCCGGCAGCCTGCCGCCTCCTGTGGCCCTGAGATTCGCCTTGCCGCAAGAGGAGAGCCGCCGATCTTTTCACCTTTCACCGCCGTGTCCAGATCGGGGCCAAACGGGTCCTGACCAAGGACACAGATGTCGAAAGTTTCATCGGGCGACCCGACTCTGGCGGACCATTGGGTCACGAACCGCCCCAGGTTCGTGAGGTATGCGGCCTTGACCTGATATTCGTTGGGTTTGGCGTCCTGCGCGCGCAATAACGCAGGAGCGAAGAGGCAAGCCGCCGCAAGCGCAATCCGAACGGCCGAATGCTGGAATCGCGGGATGCTCATTTTTTCCACGTAATGGCCGCGAAAACATTGCGCTTGATTCCGACCAGGCCAAGCGGATCCCCCGAATATTCCGGATGATGGGGTTGCATCAGATTCTGTCCCGTTACCGAGAATTCCAGATGGGGGATGCCCTGCCACGCCAGGCGAAGATCCGCTGTTTCATAACCGGGGACGTTCTCGGCGCCCAGAATGCTGACGTAGCGGAAAATCTGGCTGAATTCGAGATGCCCCTTCAGGTCCAGATAAGACTGAAATCCGAACTGATGGCGCGGGCTGGCGTTATCTTCAGTTGCAACGGTTGTGACGTCGAGACTGCCCGGCGCGGTGCGCAGGCCCATATCCAGATAGGACCAGGAACCCTGCACCTTCCACCACGAAGCAGGTTTCCAGCTGGGCGCGATCTCGAAGCCCTTGGTATTTCCTTCAAGGCCATTGCCATTTAAATATGGATAAACGGTGTAAGTCTGGCCTGCCGCCGTGACCGAGTAGGGCGTGCCCGGTTCAAGGCTTTCGAGATGGTTGTAGTGGTTGTAAAAAGTCGCGACATCAATGGAAAAGCTGGGAATGATGAGCTGCCGGTAGCCGAGTTCATAGCTGATATCCGTTTCCGATGTGAACAGGCTGTCGCCCGTCGTGACGTTAAACGCCAGAGGATTTGTCGATTGCAGCGTAGTCGATTGCAGAGTGTCTTCGTTATCGGACGGAGTCCTCACGGCGCGTGTCACCGCTGCCCAAAAAGACTGGTGGCCGGTGGGTGTCCAGAGAAGCCTCACACTCGGCTCTGTGTTGAAGCCCGTGATGAAGGAACTGTGGAAGAGCTTGGCGCCGACGGTCACCGACAGGCGATCGCGGATTAACGAGATTTCGTCCTGCGCGAAGACGCTATAAAGCTGATCGGTGCGGCTGTTGGGATCAAATACGTAAGTCGGAACGATGGCGGGAAGATAGGCGGGGCTGAGCCGTGCGCCCACGCCCCAGATAAAATCGTGGCGCTTGCCGAACGTCAGATGGTGCACCAGATCGAAATCGTAAGTATCGCGATACTCGGCCTGGTTGGCCTGGAGGCGGCTTACGTGGTCGTAATACATCTGGATCTGAATATCGGAGCCGCCGCTCAGGATATGCTTCCAGTGGCCGAGAACATTACCTCCCGAGAGGTCGGCGTTATTGTTCACGATCGTTGAGTACGGCGCGGAGAGCGATGTAATCCTGACGCTTTCACCCGCGTCGCCGTCATAGAAATCGCCCTGGATGGTCAGCGAGTCGCGGCCCGTTATATCCCAATCGGCGCGGAAGCCGCCCTGTGTTCTTCTCTGATCGTCAAACTGGTTGCCGTCGGGGTGGAATTGCGGGCTGGTGTCAGATCCTTTGGCGTACACCCGGTAACTGAAATTCTGGCCGTTACCGCCGCCGAAACGCATATCGAGGAAACCCTGATTGACATTGCCGCCACCAGCTGAAATCAGAGCGCCGTGCGTATCGCTCGAGTTTTTCGTGATGATGTTGATCACGCCATCGACGGCGTCGGGTCCCCAGATGGTGCCGCCAGGCCCGCGAACGACCTCAATACGGTCGATGTCTTCCATCAGGGTGTCCTGGACTTCCCAGTAGACGCCGTGAAAGAGCGGGCTGTAGACGCTTCGGCCGTCGATCAGAACCAGGACCGCGCGTGATAGACGGCCTTCAAATCCCCGAATCCCGACCGCCCACTTCACCGTATCGATTTGCGCAACCTCAACGCCGGGGGCGAGGCGCAATGCTTCCGGCAGACTGAGTGCGCCGGAGCGCCGGATGTCCTGCTGGGTGATCACGTAAACAGCCGCGGGTGTGCGAGTGACGGAGACGGGCGATTTCGAAACCGTTGTGACGTCGACGTTGCCGAGCTGCTCGAGGCTGAGGCCCCTGAGGCTATCCTGCAGGGCGGGATCCGGCGGCCGCGCCTGGGCATGGGCGCACAGTGCGGCAGATACCAGCATTGCCGGCAACAGTGTTAGTCGCGGTGGGGCCAGTCGCAAAGACAAGACCGCTCGTCCCCGCCGTTCGCGTATAGAGCGGCAAATCATCTTCTCGGAATTATAGCGAAGGGTGGTGAAAAAGGCCTTTGGTGGATGGCTTATAGCCGGTCGTTATCGGCTTTCCAGTTTTTGATTTCTCGTTTAATGGCGTCCGGGGTCAGGCTCTCATTGGCGGCGCGCTGGGCCAGGGCGGGGAATTCGCCATCGGATGCGAAGCGCAGGCCGACGATCTGTTTCACCGACAGGCGCTTGTCCAGCAGCTTGCCGGTCAGTGCAAAATGCCGGAGGTTTTCCTCGGCGCGAATGGCACGGTCCTGGGCTTTCAGCGGAAAGATCCGACAAAATCCGAGTAGCAGCAGCGCGGCAAGAGAGAGCGCCGTAATCAGGACTGCGTCCAGGCGCCCATAGCCATTGTTGAAAGCGCGGTACATGCCGTATAACGAGCACAAAAGCGTCAGGACGATGATCCCGAACAGGACAACGTGATAAAGCGGGACAAACTTCGCGTGTTTTGCGTAACTCTGTTCTTCCATAATGGATTCCCTCACCCTCAGACTGATTATATGTTTGGCGGAGGAGATGGCCTAACCGGACGGCGTTACACTTGATTCAGATGCGCAAACAATGGACAGATCCCCGCTGGTCCGACCCTATCCGGACCCAGATGCACTATGCCCGCAAGGGCCAGATTACCGGTGAAATGCAGTTCGTCGCGCAGCGCGAGCTGATCGCCCCGGAACTGGTGCGCGATGAAGTGGCGCGCGGCAGGATGATCATTCCCGCCAATATCAACCATGCGTCGCTTGAGCCGATGTGCATCGGCATAGCGTCTGCGTGTAAGATCAACGCGAACATTGGGAACTCGGCGACCACGTCGGATATTAATGGCGAACTCGACAAGCTCGATTATGCGGTGAAGTTCGGCGCCGATACCGTGATGGATCTTTCGACGGGCGGCAATATTCCGGAGATCCGCAAAGCTATCATTGCGAAGTCGCCGGTGCCGATCGGGACCGTGCCGATATACGAGGCGCTCAATCGCGTGCGCCGCGTGGAAGATCTCAATATCAATGTGATGCTCGAGGTGATTGAGGAGCAGGCCGAGCAGGGCGTGGATTACATGACGATCCACGCGGGCGTGCTGATTCAGTATGTGCCGCTGACATCGAAGCGCATTACGGGGATTGTGAGCCGCGGGGGCGCGATTCTGGCCGAATGGATGGTGAAGAACCACCGGCAGAACCTGCTTTATGAGCACTTCGACGAGATCACGAAGATTTTCCAGAAGTACGATGTCAGCTATTCGCTCGGCGACGGGCTGCGGCCTGGCTGTATTGCCGATGCGAGCGACGCCGCGCAGTTTGCCGAGCTGAAGACGCTGGGCGAGCTGACGAAGAAGGCGTGGGAATCGGACGTGCAGGTGATGATCGAAGGGCCGGGACATATTCCGCTCGACCAGATCGAAATGCAGGTGATCAAGGAACGCGAGATGTGCCACGAGGCGCCGTTTTACACGCTTGGGCCGCTGGTGACGGATATCGCGCCGGGGTATGACCACATCACTTCGGCGATTGGCGCCGCGATGATCGGATGGCATGGGGCTTCGATGCTTTGCTATGTGACGCCGAAGGAGCATCTGGGTCTGCCGAACCGCGAGGATGTGAAGCAGGGGATTATCGCGTACAAGATTGCGGCTCATGCGGCGGATCTGGCGCGGAAGCGGCCGGGTGCGCGGGATCGCGATGACGCTCTCTCGCGGGCGCGATATAGCTTCGACTGGAATAAGCAGTTCGAGTTGTCGCTCGATCCGGAGACGGCGCGGGCTATGCACGATGAGACGCTGCCGGAAGAGGGATTTAAGGATGCGGCGTTTTGCTCGATGTGCGGGCCGAAGTTCTGCTCGATGAATCATTCGTCGAAGGTGGCGAGCTTTACGGCGGAGCAGGCGGATGAAGTGCTGCATAGTATTTCGGGCGCGGATTAAGGAGCTGTTACGTGCATTGGCGCATCGGCATCGCACTACTCGCCTGTGTGCTGGTGGTTCCCGCGCAGACGCGGCCAGTGACAGTGGTGATCGAGACAGAATCCGGCGTTATTGATGCCGAGATCGATACGGTACAGGCACCGGTCACCGCTGCCAACTTCCTGAAATATGTCGATGCCGGGTATTATAACGGCGGACAATTTCACCGTACCGTCAAGCCCGACAACCAGCCAAATAATCCGGTCAAAATCGAAGTGATTCAGGCTGGCGTTAAGAGCGGCATGCCGGAGTTTCCGCCTATTGCGCTGGAGCGCACTTCCGTGACCGGCCTGTTGCATCACGACGGCACAATATCGATGGCACGCAACGGGCCGGATACAGCGACCTCGGATTTTTTCATCTGCATCGGAGATCAGCCGTCGCTTGATTTCGGCGGCAAGCGAAATCCCGACGGCCAGGGATTCGCGGCGTTCGGAAAGGTAGTGCGGGGTATGGATGTGGTGCGGAAGATTCAGGCTGCTCCTGCGCAGGAACAAAATCTGACGCCGCCAGTGCGGATTTTGAATATCAGCAGGAAATAGAGCGTCGACGGCGTTTCAGCCGCGGGCCGCGCGCACCAGTTCCTCGGCGTTGCGCAGCGCTTCGGGCGTGAGCAATTCGCCGCTGAGCATGCGGCCGATTTCTTCGGTGCTGGCCTTCGCATCCAATTCCGCAATCTCAGCTACCGTGCGTCCGTTGCGCTCGAATTTGCCAACTACATAGTGATGATCCGCGAAGCAGGCGATCTGCGGGAGATGCGTCACGCACAGCACCTGATTTTCCGCCGCCAGGCCTTTGAGGCGGCGAGCGACGCCTTCCGCCGCGCGACCGCCGATGCCCGTGTCGATCTCATCGAACACCAGCGTTCGCTGCGGAGTGGCCGCGCGGCCTGCCGGTCCCACTAAACACGTCTTGAGCGCCAGTGCGATGCGCGATAACTCGCCGCCCGACGCGATTCGCTCCATTGGCTTCGGCTCTTCGCCAACATTGGCAGAAACCAGGAACTGTACGCGGTCGGCGCCGGTTTCGCTCCATTCGGCGGCGGGTTCCACGGTGACGCGGAAGATTGTTCTGTCCATTGCCAGCGGCTTTAATTCCTGCTCGACGCGGTGACCAAGCTTTACTGCCGCTGACTTGCGGAGCGCGGTCAGTTCGCCGGCGGATTTTTCGTATTCAGCGGCCAGCCGGGTTTGTTCGCGCTTCAGTTCGCCGATGCGCTCGCCGGAGGTTTCCACATCATTCAGCTTGCGTGTCACGTCGGCAAGGAACGCGAGGATTTCATCGACCGTCGCACCATACTTGCGTTTCAACTTGTCGAGCGCGGCGAGGCGGTTCTCGATTTCATCGAGGCGCGCCGGATTCGCTTCCATGTGCCCCAGATAATCGCGCAGAGAATAAGACACGTCCTGCATGGCGATGAGCGCCGGCTCCAGCGCCAGCCGGACCGGCTCCATCACCGCGTCGATGCGCGCCAGCTCATCCAGCTTTTTCGCGACCGCGCGAGCGGTGGTCCACGCGGATTCCGGGGCTTCGTAGAGCGCTTCATAAGCTGCGCCCGCGGTCTCGAGCAATTTGCCGGCATTTTGCTGCACGCGCCGCTCGGCTTCCAGTTCGGTATCTTCGCCCGACCGAAGCGAGGCGCCCTCGATCTCGCGGCGCTGGAACTGCCAGAGATCGAGCAGGCGCGTCTTATCCTGCTCGGCTGCTTCGAGCTGAGTGATTTCGGTGGTCACGCGCCGCCACGCGCCAAAGAGTTCGCGGACTTTCGCGCGCAGGTCGCGTGTGTGGCCGAATGCATCGAGCATCGCGAGTTGCGCGGTGGGCTCGAAAAGCAGCTGCTGATCGTGCTGGCCGTGGATATCGCCCAAGTGCGGCGCGAGATCTTTGAGGATCGCCACAGTAGCCGGGCGGCTGTTCACGAACACGCGGCTCTTGCCGTTGGAAAGGATTTCGCGCTCGATCAGCAATTCGCCGTCTTCAGTTTCAAAACCAGCTGTGGCCAACACTTTCGCCGCGCGTTCGCCGGCATCGAAAACGCCGGAAACACGAGCGCGCTCCTGGCCCGAACGGATCATGTCCGCCGACGCGCGGCCGCCAAGCAGCAGTCCGAGCGCGTCCACCACGATGGATTTACCGCTGCCCGTCTCGCCCGTCAGCAGATTTAACCCGGCGTGAAAGCGCACGCGCAGGCGATCCACCACGGCGTAGTTCTCAACCACAAGCTCCTGCAGCATCCGTTGCGATTATAGGGCCTCGGGGCGGGCGCGCGGAAACTGTAATAATCCGGTGGCACAATAAGTCCACAGCAACCGCGTTCTCAAGGGGTTTGCGTGATAGATTGGGACTTGGGAGGCATGTTGCAGGGATCGCGCGCGGCACTAATACTCCAGACAGGCATTTTGGAAATGGTCAGCCATGGCTCGGTGTTTACTTACGCCGTGCTGGGGATTCTGGCGTGCTTTTCGATTCTTTCGCTCGCGATCGCTTTTGCCAAGTGGTCGGCTTTCAGTTCGGGCGCCCGATCCGATGCCAGGTTCGCGCGAGCGTTCCGGAAGGCCAACTCGCTTGAGACCGTGGCCGCCGCTGCGGAAAATTTCCGGCCAGCGCCGCTGGTCAGAGTGTTCGACGCCGGATACGCCGAGGCGGCCCGGCAAGTGCAGGCACATCAGCGCCTGGTGAATAAAGAAGCTATCTCGCGCAGCCTGCAAATTGCCGTGAGCGAACAATTGACGCGTTTCGAGCACAATCTGAACTGGCTGGCGACCATAGCTTCAGTCTCGCCGTTTATTGGGTTATTCGGGACTGTGATGGGTATCGTGCGCGTTTTCAGCAGTCTGGGATCGGCCGGTAGTACGAGCATGACGACCGTAGGCCCTGGCGTTTCCGAGGCGCTGGTGACAACCGGGGTCGGTCTGATAGCCGCTATCCCGGCGGCTATTTTCTATAACATTTTTGGCCGCCGTCTGAAAGAGACAGGCGACCGGTTCGACAATTTTTCGCTCGAATTCATCAACATGGTGGAGCGATCATCCGGCGAATAAGAGGAGCAGGCTCATGGCGTTCAATCTGACAAACGGTGGCAGCGGCAGGCGGTCGCGCGGGCTGCCGGCGATGGCGGACATTAACGTTACGCCATTTGTCGATGTGGTTTTAGTGCTGCTCATCATCTTTATCATCACTGCGCACGTCATGGACTATGGGATCGATGTGGAAGTGCCTAAAACCACGACCGTGGCGACCAGTGTGAAAGACCTGCCTATCGTGGTTATTAATAAGGCTGGCGAGGTTTATCTGGGCCGTACGCCAGTCGACCATCTGCAGAACCTGGGGGCGGAGATTCGTGCCAAATATCCGGGACAGACCGCGGTGTACCTGCGGGCCGATTACCAGACTCAGTTCGATCCGGTCGCGCAGGTCCTGGCCAATCTTGGCGCCGAGAAATTCGCCGTCAGTGTGGTCACGCAGCCCTACAACAGCAGCCGCCGTTAACGCATGCACACGATGCCCCAATCCGATCCCATCGGCAAATACTTCGCCGGATCTGTTGGCGTTCACGTGGCGGTGATCACGCTGTTGATTTTCTCCGGCTATCTGAAGTTCACGAAAAGTTCATGGGGATCGGAAAAGGTTTCGACGGGCTCGGTGGGAATCAGCATCGTGAAAACGATTCCTGTTCCACAAAAGGAAGCGCCGGAGAATCCGCTGGCGAACGACACGGATTCCGTCGCGCCTCAGGCGCCGGCGCCCGTACAGACGAAGGCTCAGGTAAAGGCGCCCGAACCGAAAGCGATACCGATTCCGGACAAGGTCCAGAAAAAGGTTTCGCCGAAGCAGCAGTCGGCCAGCGCGTACCGTCCGAAGGTGGAGGAGTACCGTCCGAACCAGGTGTATTCGCAGACCCCGCAGGCCACCAGCTCGAAGATGTTAGGCATGCAGGGCACATCGGGCATCGATTTGGGTCAGGCGTCGGTGCTGGGCGATAAGTGCGGAGCTTACGCCAATATCATGCGCGACAATATAGCGGCGAAATGGAACCGAGCCGATGTCAACGCAACGCCCTCGCAGAAGGCGGGGGTCACTTTCACCATCGCGAAGAACGGTTCTGTCAGTGGTGTGAAGCTTTCCCATCCCAGCGGCAGTTTTTTGCTGGATCAATCCGCGCAGCGAGCGGTGGACGATGCCAACCCGCTACCGGCGCTGACACCGCCCTGCGACCGCAACGAGGCAACTGTGGAACTGTGGTTCCAGCTGCAGCATTGATGAGGAAACAGCCATGAAGAAACGAACAATCATTTGCGTGGCGGTTCTGGGCGCCCTATCGGCGGCCATACTTCTCGCGCAGGATATTACGGCATGGATCAACGAAAAGGGCGGAGTAAAGCCTGCGCTCGCCGTGGTGGATTTCCGCGGCACGGGTGAAGCGGCGCCTCTGATGGCCACGTTCAACTCGACACTTTACAGCGATCTGCAAACCTCCGCGATCTTCGACATGAAGCCGAAGAGCATGTTTCCGCTGAACAATCCGCAGCAGCCGAGCGATCTGACCAGACAGGAAAAGCCCGGCGACGGCTACGCGCTGCAGGATTGGTCCGGGCCGCCCGTCAGCGCCTCGCATCTGGTATTCGGTTACACCGCTGTGCAGAACGGCCTGCTGGTGCTTTATGGCTACGTTTACGATGTGCGGCAGCCGAATATGCAGACGGCGCAGGTGCTGTTCGACCGCCTTCCCGACTCCATCGATGAAGCCGGGGCGACGCGGATTGCGCATAAGTTCGCGAGCGACATCATCCAGAAATTTGGCGGCGCGTCGCTGCTTGGCAGCCGTATTTATTTCACATCCGACCGGGGCAGCAGCGGGAAATTCGGAACCGAAGTCTGGGTGATGGATTGGGACGGCGGCAATCAGCACCAGTTGACTCATCTGGGCGGGCAGGTGGCCTATCCGGCGATTTCGCCCGATGGCTCGCGGCTCGCGATCACATTCTGGCCCGCTGCGGGCGGGCAGCCGCGCATCGATATGATCAGTACCGATACCGGCCGTACCATCCCTTTCTATAATCAGAATGCATCGCTCAACGCAGCCGCGAATTTCACGCCGGATGGCCAGCGGATCTTTTATTCGTCGACGGCTTCCGGTTCCGCGCAGATTTACGTGGCGGGGATCGACGGCAGAGGATTCAGCCGCGTCTCGAATACTCGCGGCAATCCGAGCGAGCCGAAGGTGAATCCGAAGAATCCCGATTCGCTGCTGTTTGTGGATGGCCAGCCGAACGAGCAGATTTTCCGTATGAACGCGGAAGGCGTGGGTGTGGAACGCGTGACCAATGGCGAGGGTGAGGCATCGAATCCGGCATGGAATCCAGACGGCCAGCACATTGCGTTCGCGTGGACGCGCGGTTATCAGGCCGGGGATTTCAACATTTTCATAATGGACATCGGCGCGCCGGATAAATACGCACAGCTCACGCACAGCGAGGGCAAGAATGAAAATCCGGTCTGGGCGCCTGATGGCGCGCATATCGTGTTCGCATCCACGCGCGCGGGAAAGCGCTCGCAGATTTTTTCCATGAACGCGGCTGGCGCGCAGGTGAAGCAGTTGACCATGCAGGGCATCAACAAGTATCCGGTTTGGGGGGTGAAATAACTATGAAAACGACTTCGTTTCGCAATCGTAACCTGACGCTGACGGCCTCAGCTTTCGTGGCGGTGGCCCTGTTTACGGCAGGGTGCGGCAAGCACACGCCGCTTCCGCCACCACCACCTCCTCCGTCCGCTGGCGGTGCAGCAAGCACGGATAACGGTCCTTCTTTGACGCCCGGCCGTCCGATAGCCACATTGACCGCTGAGCCGACCCGCATCGAGGCCGGGCAAACATCAACCCTGAACTGGACGACGACGAACGCCAACGACGTTTCGATCAATAACGGCATCGGAACGGTGGCGGCCACCGGCAGGCAGTCGGTGAATCCGATCAATACGACCACGTACACACTGACCGCGAATGGCCCGAACGGCAGCACCACCGCGACTGCCACGGTTACGATCACGTCTCCTCCTCCGCCACCTGTCACGGAAGTGCGCCGGCCCAGTTCGATTGGTACGCTCGAATCGCGCGTTCAATCGGATCTGAAAGACGCATTTTTCGACTACGACGCCGTCAGCATTCGCGAAGATGCGCGGACCTCGCTGATGGCTGATGCCGATGCGCTCAAGCGGATCTTCAACGACTTCCCGAGCGCCGTCATCAATGTGGAAGGCCATTGCGACGAACGCGGCTCGGCGGAATATAATCTCGGCCTGGGCGACCGGCGCGCAACTTCGGCGAAGGATTTTCTGGTCCAGCTGGGTGTGCCGGCGGCCAAACTCCGAACCATCAGCTACGGCAAGGAACGCCCGCAATGCACGGAAGCCGACGAAGCCTGTTACCAGAAAAACCGGCGCGTGCATCTTTCGGCGGGCCAGTAAATTACGCGACAATAGCAACAGGGATATCAGGAGACAACGCTATGCGTTTTACACGTTACACACCGCTCGCAATGCGGCTTTTCTGTATGATTTCGGGCGCGGTGCTGATCGCATCCACGCCCGTTATGGCCGCCGACAAAGATATGCTGTCTTTGCAGCGCGACGTGGCCGATATGCAGGGGCAGCTCGGGGACATGCAGAAGTCTGTGGATTCGAAGCTATCGGCGCTTCAGGCGAGCGTGCAGCAGGCGCTCGATACGGCCAACAAGACCAGCAGCAGCGTCAGCAGCCTGAATAACGGCGTCACACAGACCATGCAGACGGAGCTGAGGGGCGTGAAGGATCAGCTCTCGAACGTGAACGGGCTATCCGCGAAGGTGGACGGCATTGCCAATGACGTCTCGGATCTTACCAGCGCGGTTAAGAGCATGCAGGTTGCGATGAACCGGATGGCGCAGCAACTGACCGATATCGGCAATCAGGTTAAGCTGCTCTCGGCGCCACCCGCTGCGCCGCCTGGGGCGGATACCGGTTCCGCCGCCGGACCGGGTGCGTCTGCGGCGCCACCGCAGCCCAGCGCGCAGACGCTCTACAATAATGCCGTCCGTGACCAGAATTCCAACAACATGGACCTGGCTCTCAGCGGCTACACGCAGTTTCTGCATCTCTACCCGAACGACCCCAATGCTATGCAAGCGCAATTCAACATTGGCAATATCTATTACTCGCAGCCGAACAAGCTGGCCGACGCGGTGACAGCATTTAACGCTGTGATCGAGCAGTATGATTCGGATGCGGCGATCACGCCGAGCGCTTACTACATGAAGGGTATGGCGCTTAAGAAGCAAGGGAAGAAGCCGGCCGCGATCGCCACTTTCGAGGACGTCATCAAAAAATACAGGACCAGCCCGGAGGCGGGTAAGGCGCGAACTGAACTTACCTCGCTGGGTGCCGCTCCGACGGCAGCAGCGAGGAAGAAGCCTTAGCCGCTACACCATGTGCATGCCGGCATCGACGAACAGAACGTTGCCGGTCACTCCGCGGCTCAGATTGCTCGCAAGGAACGCCGCAGCGTCGCCCACTTCGCCGGGATCCGTGAGGCGCTTCATCGGCGCCCATTCTTTCGCAAACTCCATCAGCGACGTCAGGTCTTTCACGGCTCGTGCCGAGGCGGTTTTCACGGCGCCCGCGGAAATCGCATTGACGCGAATATTGCGCGGACCGAGATCGGCCGCCAGATAGCGCACCGACGATTCGAGCGCGGCTTTCGCGGTCCCCATCACGTTATAGTGCGGCATCACGCGCGTGGCGCCCAGATAGGAGAGCGTCATGATCGAGCCGAAATCCGGCATCAGCGGAGCCACCGCCCTCGTCATCGCTACCAGCGAATAGGCGCTCACGTTCTGCGCCAGCAAAAAACCTTCGCGTGAAGTTTCGATAAACGGATTACTCAGATCGTCGCGGTTCGCGAAGGCCAGGCTGTGCACCAGGACATCAATCGGCCGGTTGAGTTCCTTCAGGCCATCGGCGAAACCCTGTATGTCTTCATCTTTTGTGACGTCGAGCGGCAGCATCTTCACGACCGGCATTCCCGCGGTGATGGATTCGATGGTTTCTCTCTGCTTGTCGTTCACGTACGTGAGAACCAGCGATGCCTCTTCACGAGCGAATGACTGCGCGATCGCATAGGCGAGACTCCACCGGTTCGCAATGCCGGCGATTACGGCCGTTTTACCCTGTAATATTCCTGACATGAATTATCAGGTTAGCAGCCCGGAAGTGCGCCTGACAGGACGACGCTGTGCGAGACTGGCGGTAAGTCGTCATGTCTCAGATTAAAATCTTCGGGCTGCGCAGCTCCCTTTCTCCTGTTATGAAGGAGATCTCCGATGTGATCCATTCCTGTGTGGTGGACGCGTTACATTATCCGGTGGATAAGCGCGCGCACCGGTTTTTCCCGCTTGAGGCCGGCGAATTTTTCTACCCGCCGGGACGAACGGAGCGCTACACGATCATTGAAATCAGCATGTTCGAGGGCCGCAGCGTGGAGGCGAAAAAACAGCTGATCCGCTTGTTATTTGATCGGTTCGAGGCCATTTTGGGGATCGGTCCGCAGGATGTGGAAGTTACGATCTTCGAAACGCCCATGCATAACTGGGGTTTTCGCGGTTTGCCGGGTGACGAGCATTCACTGAATTACAAAGTGAATGTGTGATCGCTATTTGATGATCGCGTGAACCCGCAGCCAGTTGGTCAGCAATTTCGACCACTCTGACAACGCGGGATCGTCCATTGCCAGTCCTACGCCGTGCGGGCCGTTCTGGAATACGTGCAGTTCGGCCGGGACCTTCGCCTTACGCAGTGCGAGGAAGTAATAGACGGCGTTTTCCGCCGGGACGGTGGTATCGGCATTGGTCTGAAAGATAAACGTCGTCGGCGTTTCCGGCGTGACGGCCTGCTCGCCCGACAGGCTCTTCGCCAGCTCAGGATCCGCATTCTGCCCGAGCAACGCGTTCTTCGAGCCCTGATGCGTCCAGGCTTCGGTCATCGAAATAACCGGATAGCCAAGAACTGCAAAGTCCGGGCGGCTGCTGACGCGGTCGATGGGATCGGCGGCGCTGGCCTGGCCTGCGTCGAAGTGAGTGGAGGCGCTCATCGCGAGGTGGCCGCCTGCGGAAAATCCCATGATGCCGATCTTGTCCGGCGCAATATGCCAGTCAGTGGAATGCGCCCTCAGCGTGCGTATCGCGCGCTGCACATCGCCGAGCTCAATCGGATGGTGATACTTCGGGCCGAGCCGGTACTTCAGAACGAACGCAATAACGCCCTGCGAGTTGAGAAAATTCGCCACCTGACGGCCTTCGTGATTCATCGCGAGATTGGTGTAGCCGCCGCCAGGGCAAATAATCATGGCCGACATTCCCGCAGGCGTAGTGCGCGGGAAATAGGCCGTGATGGTGGGGATGTCTTTGTCGTCGGCGCCCTGTGCGCCAGGCGCGGGGCCGGACCAAAGCGGAATGATCTGACCATCCTGAATCGGCATTTGAGTTGGTTGGGCGAAGGCTGATGCGGCTAATACAAGCAGAGATAAAAGTAGTGGCTTCATGGTACGCGATGCCGATCATATCAGCTAAACATGAGCCGCGGATAACATGAGGGCTATGGCAAACCATATGGCTAACCCGTGGCTCAACGTGCCGCTTACCGATTACGAAAACCACATGAATTCGGCAGGCGTTGAGCAGTCGGCGGCACTCTCCGCATTGTTTGCCGAAGCACTTGCGCACTGCCAGCCGGAGTCGGTAGCGGTGATCGGAGTCGCAGGGGGCAACGGACTCGATCGCATCGATAGCAGCGTGACCCGCAGGATGTTGGGCATCGATATCAATCCCGCTTATCTGGATGCCGTGCGGCAACGCTATGGGCAGATGCCGGGACTGGAACTGATGTGTGCCGATCTGAATGAACGAATCGATGGCTGCCGTCCGGTTCAGCTCGTGCACGCGGCGCTGGTGTTCGAACACGCGGGAACTGGTGCCTGCCTGGATAATGTGTTGAGTCTGGTCGCCGATGGCGGTTCGATTTCCGTGGTCCTGCAGTTGCCGAGCGATACAACGCCGGGCGTCAGCAAGAGCCAGTTCGCATCGATGCAAATTCTGAGCGCGGGCTTCACGATCATTGACCCGACATGGCTGCGTGCAATGATTGAAGCCCGCGGTTTTCACATAGTGCGCGAAAGCCGTCGGGCATTACCTGCCGGAAAGGCGTTCTGGATGGGCATTTTCGCGCGCGCCTGTTAACATCCGGCCTGTTAACATCGGAGTCTGTTCGCGCTCTTCATCGCCGTCCTTGCCCTGATCGCCTACGGGTCCCTTTATCCATGGCACTTCGTATTTGTGGCCCTGCCCGCAAATCCGCTGTTGATGCTGCTCAACTCGTGGCCGGCGGATTTCAATCGCTTCATTTTTCGCGACGTAGTGGTCAATGTGGCGTTGTATGTGCCCGCCGGCCTTACCGGACATTTGGCTTTCCGTCGATACGGCAAAATGTGGCTCAGCCTGACCGCGCCGGTTCTGATTTGTATGTTGTGGTCCGCCACTATCGAGATGGTCCAGTTGTTTGTTCCGACGCGCGATACCAGTGCGCTCGACTTATCCACGAATGTCATTGGTTCGATGGTCGGCGTTGTTCTCGGGATCGTCCTTGAGGATGTTCTTGTGCTTCGACGCGCGCGCGTGGCAGCCACGCGATCACGCAGGCAGCCGAAAGCGCCGGATCGCTCGGCTGCTGCCCTGTTGTTTTGCTGGTTGATCTGGCTCTGGTTTCCGCTGTTCCCTGTCCTGGGGCACACGGTGCTGCTTCACAAAGTCGACCTTTTTCTGCACACGCCATTTGTGCAACCGGCGCCGTTCCTCTCCGCGATGCTGGCCTGGGTAGCTGCGGGAGATCTTCTGCAGGCGGCCGCGTTGCGTCCAGCGCGGCGATGGCTGGTTATTTCCGTAGCTCTTGTGCCCCTTCAGTTGTTCATTGTGGATCGCCAGCCCGTAGCCGCGGCTTTCGCAGGAGCCGTTGCCGGTACTCTCTGTTTCGCTTTCTTGTGGCCGTTGCGCAAGACTCACCGCGGTGCCTGGTGGAAAGCGACGGCCGGGGCATTCCTGGCAGTGATCGTATTTCGAGGACTGGCGCCATTTCATTTTTCGCCGGCAGCCGTTCCGTTTGAATGGATTCCGTTCAGCGGATTCCTCAACATGAACTGGCAATCGGGAATTCAGGTAATTGCGGAAAAGTTCTTCTGGTACGGTACGGCGATTTGGCTGATGCGCAGATCAGGCATGCGGACCGTTCCGGCCACCGCGCTTGTCGCGGCGGTTCTGCTGGGCATCGAAATTACACAGACACGTTTGCCTGGGCATGTTGCCGAGATCACCGATCCACTCTGGGCGATATTTACCAGCGCCGCGATGGTTGCGATGGCGCGCAATGCTAAGCCGGAGAATCCTTCGCTTTCGGATGCGCTCCATCGTACACGCGCATCAAATCTGTAAGCGAAACGCGTGTGTACTTCTGCGTGGTGGAAAGCCGCGCGTGTCCCAGCAGTTCCTGGATCGATCGCAGATCGGCTCCGTCGCTGAGCAGGTGTGTGGCGAAAGCATGGCGGAGGGTGTGTGGATGGATGGATGAATCGCCAGCGACGTACGCAGCGTAAAACCGGACAATATTCCGCGCGCCGCGGTCCGTGATCCGTTTCCCGCGATGGTTCAGAAACAGCGCGCGCGAATCGGCGGCTGCGCTGGCAGGCACGCGTTCACCCAGGTACGCGGTCAGCGCATCCGCAGCTTTCGAACCGTAGGGCACCTGCCGTTCCTTCTTGCCTTTGCCGCGCACGCGAAGCCAGCGCTCGGACTGGTCGATATCGTCCGTATTCAGTCCAACCGCTTCAGAGATACGCAAACCGCAGCCATACAGAATTTCAAAAAGCAGACGATCGCGCTTTGGGTAGGGCTGCTCCAGATCGTCGCGCCCCGCGCCATCCACCAGCGCATTCGTGACCTCTGCGTTAGGAACCAGCGGCAGCGATTTCGGCATTTTGGGCAAACGCAAAAGCCGGGCGGGATCGCGGGAAATGCGGTGCTCGCGCGAAAGATAACGGAAAAGTCCGCGCAGAGACGCCAATTTGCGCCGGATTGTGGTGGCCTTTTGCTCTCGCTCATAGAGATGCGCGAGCCATTCGCGCAGGGCGAGAAGGTCGAACTCAGCCAGTGCCGGTGGTTCCGAGCCCTCCGGCGAAAAGTATTCGGCGAATTCGCGAAGATCCGCCTCGTAATTTCTGAGCGTATGCGGAGAGTCGTCGCGAAGGGCGAGCGAGCCAAGATAGTCGTTGATTGCGCTACTGAGATGCGACATATTCACTCAGCTTTTCTCCGGCCAGGCCGCACACCGCGATTTGCCGCTCTCTGCGGTCACGCGGCGAATTCTCGAGCGGCGGAAATAAATCGAAGGCGATGTTTGCGGGCTGATAATGCTTCGGATCGGCATGTGAAATGTAATGGAGCAACGAGCCGATGGCCGTCTCGCGCGGGAATGGCCGCAACGCCTCGCCGTGTACATGCGCCGCCATCATCAGGCCAGCCGCCAGGCCCGTGGCGATTGATTCCACGTAGCCCTCCACGCCCGAAATCTGGCCGGCGAAGAACACATTCGCATGATCGCGCAATTGCAGCGCGTCATTCAACAGCGCGGGAGCATTGATGTAAGTATTTCGATGAATCTGCCCGTAGCGCAGGAACTCGGCCTTTTCGAGGCCGGGTATCAGGCGCATGATGCGCTTCTGTTCGGCGAACCGCAAATGGTTCTGAAACCCGACCAGGTTGTAGCTGTCGGCTCTGAGATTCTCCTGACGAAGCTGCACGGCAGCCCACGGGCGGCGGCCGGTTCGCGGATCCGTCAAACCCATCGGCTTCATCGGTCCGAACCGCAGCGTGTCGCGCCCGCGCCGCGCAATCTCTTCGATCGGCAGGCATGCTTCGAAATACGGAACGTCGTTCGGAATATGCGATTCCACGGCCTGCGCGGCCATCAGTTCGTCCACGAATCGCTCGTACTCCGCTTTGTTGAACGGGCAGTTCAGATAGTCGCCGGTACCATCGAGCGATTTGTCGTAGCGCGATGCGGGAAACGCGATGGCGCGATCGATGGACTGCGCATCCACAATCGGACTGATGCTGTCGTAAAAGAAAAGGCGGCCGGAGCCCGTGAGGCGGCCTATGGCGGCAGCAAGACTGTCGCTGGTCAAAGGGCCCGTGGCGACGATCGTGGGAAGCGACGGATCCACGTCCGTTATTTCCTCACGCCGGATTTCGATTCGTGGATGCGATTCAATGGCGCCGGTCACCTCCGCGGCGAACACGTTGCGATCCACGGTGAGCGCCTGGCCGCCGGGAACACGTGCCGCGGCAGCCGAGCGCAACAGCAAGGAATCCAGACGCCGCAATTCGTCCTTGAGCAGCCACGAAGCGGAAGGATGCTGATCGCTTTTCAGCGAATTGCTGCAGACCAGTTCGGCCAGCCGATCGGTCTGGTGTGCGTCCGTGGTACGGACCGGGCGCATTTCGAAGAGCACAACATCGACGCCGCGCTCTGCCAGCTGCCATGCGGCTTCCGTTCCCGCCAGGCCGCCGCCTGCGATGATGACGCGGGGACTAATCGTAGAAATTGCGGTTCCACGCATGCTTACGCAGCATGTCCAGCATGTCGGCTGGCAAAGGGCCCAGACCGGAGGCCGCCACATTGCCGTTCACGCTTGAGATCGAGCGCATGCCTGGGATCACGGTCGATACGGCCGGCGCCGAAAGGCAGAAACGTATGGCGATTTCCGGCAGCGCATTCACGTCGGCCAGATGGAGATCGCTCAGGATGGCGTTCACGTGCTGCGTTACCTGTTTCTTGCGATCGCCTTTGAAGTAGCTGTTGCGGAAGTCGCCCGCCGGAAAAACGGTCTCTTCATTAACGCGGCCGGTAAGCGACCCTTCATCGAACGGTACGCGTGCGATCACGCCGATATTGTGTTCGATACAGGCCGGGAATAGATTTTTTTCCGGAGTCTGATCGAAAATGTTGTAGATTACCTGGACGCTGTCGATAAGGCCGGTCTCGATAATCCCGATGCCGCTGTCCGGCTGATGATCGTTGATCGAAACACCTACGGCTCGCACCTTGCCGGACTTTTTCAGCGCCTCAAAAGCCTTGCGCCATTCGTCGCGGCCCACCCAATCGGGATTCCAGACGTGCAATTGCAGCAGATCGATGGAGTCCAGGTGCAGATTGCGAAGACTCTCATCGGTGCAGGCCATGATGTAGTCATACGGGAAGACTTCTTCGATCCCGATGCCGGGCTGCGCTGGCCAAATTCGATTCTTCGGAGGCACTTTGGTAGCCACGCGAACGCGTCCATTGGCCTCCCGAACAATCTGGCCAACCAGACGCTCGCTGGCCCCATCGCCGTAAGCCAAAGCGGTATCGATGAAGTCGATTCCCTGCTCGATGGCGGTGCGCAGAGTCTTCAGTGATTCACCCTCCGAGGCGCCGATCCACTGCGCGCCGCTGATGCCCCAGGCGCCGTATCCGATTTCGCTGACGTCAAAGCCAGTCCTGCCGAGTTTTCTGTGTTTCATCCGCTTTTCATTATAGATGCCGGGTCCATTGATGCAGTGCGGGAATAGAATAGAGTCAACGGTGCTTATGCGCGGCGCTTTGCTGTTGTTCCTGTTCACGCTCACGCTCACAGCGGCGAACCTCAAGCTGTATACCACGGATGGCGAGTACCAGATCGTCCGGGAATATCAGGTTGTGGGCGACCGGGTCCGTTTCTACAGCGTGGATCGCAGCGACTGGGAGGAAGTACCCGCGTCGATGATCGATCTGAAACGGACGGCCGCGGAAGCCGCGACGCAGCAGGAAGCCACCGACAAAGTGACGAAGCAGTTCGACGAGGAAGCGGCGGCGGCAAAAGCCGAGCGCGAAGAACTGGCGAAGATCCCGCAGGATTCCGGCGTTTACCGCATCGAGGATGGCAAGCTGCATACCTTCAAAGTGGCCGACATCACGATTCGTACGAAGAAGGGCAACACGCTGCTGAGGGTGCTCTCGCCGCTACCGATCATCGAAGGGCTCTCGACTGTGGAACTGGCCGGCGAGCATTCCGCCAATCTTGTGCATGAGGAGCGGCCGGAATTTTATTTCCAGCTCGATAAAGAAGAGAGTTTCGGGATCATCAAACTCGGCGCGAAGAAGAATGTTCGCGTCGTGGAGCAGGTGGAGACCATGCCGATATCGAAGGAATACACGGAGACGCGGGATCTGGTGCAGACCTTCAACAAACAACTACCGGGCGAGAATTTCTATAAGATCTGGCCGCAGGAAGCGCTGCCACCGGGTGAATATGCGCTCATCGAGTATCTGGATCAGCAGGTCGACATGCGCGTATGGGATTTCCGCATTGAGTAGAGAGGCATCGCAGGCGAAACCGCCTGCGCCACCAGGCGCAATCAACAGCTTGCGGAGCATAGTTGGGCAGGCATTCAGCCTGCCAGGCTATTTGTCAGCAGTTTGCCGGATGCGAAACTCATAGAGAGACATGCATCCTGACCAGCGAAAACCGGTGCGCGTACGGCGCATCGACGAATGTAACTCCGTCCACGAAATTTTTGAACACTGCCTGCCCGCATTCGGCGGTGCGATCCTGCGGCGCGTCTACAGTATTCTCGATCGCGCAATTGCCGCGGGCTGTCCGCTGACCGTTTCGATTGCCGGCCCCGTGACCGTATCGGGCCAGCATCAGGCGTGGCTCATCCCGATGCTGGAGGCCGGGTGGGTGGCCTATATCAGCACCACGGACGCCGTCTGTTATCACGATGGCCACCGTAGCCTCAACGAACACACCAAAGATCCGATCTACGAAGTGCCCATCTTCGGCGATGACGGTGCGCTGCGCGATGAGAACATCATTCGCGTGACCGACATGGGCTTCGATGAAAGCGTCCTGCTCGATCAGGATAAATTTCTGACGGCTGTTTTAACGCGGCCCGAGTTCCAGAAGAAGATGACCGGTACGGAGCTGCGCTATCGTCTGGGAGCTTATTATGCCGCGCAAGAACGTTTGACCGGCGTTAAGCCCGGATTGCTCGCCACCTGCAACCGGCTGGGCATTCCCGTTTTCGTGGGCGCGCCGGCCGATGGCAGTGTGTTTCTGAATTCCATGAAGCTCTGGGCAATGAAACAGGCCGGGCTGATCCCGGAATATTCCTTCGACCTC
>Ga0182024_10006509_pt1 | contig 25613 bp, 16 predicted proteins | sample P32metaG_FD_120480 | JGI IMG/M metagenome (GOLD analysis project Ga0182024, IMG submission 120480) | Permafrost microbial communities from Stordalen Mire, Sweden - P3-2 metaG (Illumina Assembly) | ecosystem: Environmental > Terrestrial > Soil > Wetlands > Permafrost | place: Sweden: Stordalen...
TCCAGAGCCTGAAGCAACGCTACTCAGCGGTCTGAACCCTCTATCCCCTGCATCCCTTTTTGCAGCTCTTATTCTGCTTCTTGCATGCTTTTTTGCTGCTTGAGGTATTGGACCGCTTCATGCACAGGCTGTAGCTCGAATGGCAGGTACTCTTGCACTGAGATTTGGGCTTTGCCACGCCCGCCTGAGCTACGGGCAGAGCGAGCCAAAAAACAAAACCGGCGAGAGCCCAACGCATATGTACCATCGTACGCATAGGCGTTTAATCGGCGCTCGCCGGTCTAAACGTTAGCCTTTGCTGAGCGCAAAGGGCGCAGCGCGTACCACCAATCGACTTCCGCGCGCCGCGCCGCACTCCGTTTTGCGCGTGTTAATTTAGAAGCTCACCTTTACGCCGAGCTGGAGAGCCCGGCCGCCGCCCGTTCCGTTCACCCCGGTCCCGCTGCCGAGGGTGCCGGTAACGTAGCCGTAGGTCGAGCTGGTGATCGACGCGCTCGGATTGCTGAACTCCGGCGTGTTGGTGATATTGAAGGCCTCTCCACGAACTTCGATGTTGAACCGCTCGCGGACTCGGATGTTCTTGAACAGCGAAGCATTCAGAATGAACAGCCCCGGGCCGCTGAAGAGGTTGCGCCCCGACGTGCCGAACGCCACGCCGGTCGGCTGGGTAAAGCTGGCGGTGCTGAACCATGGATTGCCGACGTTGATGCCCTTAGGATACGAAACCGGAGCGACCTGGTTGGCGGTCTGTGTTTCACCCGGTGTGTTGAGGCTGCTGCCGCTGGCGCCAACGTCTTCAATGGGGCTCCCGGACTCCAAGGTGAGGATGCCGGAGATCTGCCAACCGCCCACCAGATAGTTGATGGGTCCGTGAAGTTGGGACCGGCCGGGACCATACGGCAAGGAATAGACGTAGCTCTGCACGTAAGCGTAATGTCGGTCAAAATCCGCACGGGCGTAATTCCGGTTGAAGCCGATAAGCCAGAGGGGGGCGCCGTCGTCGTCCTGTTGAAAATCCATCGCCCTCTGGTAACTGAAGGACGTCGTCAGGTTGAAAGTAGGCGAACGCCGGTCCAATTTGACTTGGAGCCCGTTATAGGTGGAGGAGGCGCCCGCCCAGATAACCGTCGCGCTGGCCGTCTTGCCAAAAGCCGCATTCAGCGGTTCGCCAGCCGTGCCGGTGCCGAGCACGGAAGTCGATTGGTTCATGTTGTATGAGTACTGAGTGTCCACGCCCTTTAAGCCGACGTACGCTAAGTCCAATGTCAATTTCATCGGCAGAGTGCGCTGTACCGCGATGTTCCAGGTAATCACCGAAGCATTCTTGAAGTTCTGGTTGACAATATACTCGCTCTGGCTAAGCAAGGTCGAGTTGGCCCCGGCATTGATGATCCCGTTGGAGGGAATCGTAACAGGCTGCGGCAGTGGGAAGCCGTTCTGGAAGCTTGCCGGCTGCCCACTCGGCAGGAGGGTCTCTGCATAGCCATCCCCCACATTGGTGTAGAAATTGTTGGCGCGGACGGGATAATTGTATGCGTAGTTGTTGTCCCCGAACGGGGTGTAGCTGATGCCAAAGCCCGCGCGGATCACCGTTTTATCGTCAAGCCGGTAGGCGATTCCGAGCCGCGGCGCCCATTCCTTGTACCGGGTGACCATCCCGAGGTTTGTCGGGTTACCGCCGGTGCCGGTTACAACCAGTGTGTTGTTGTTCGGGTCGTAATTGGAGAACGCATTGGCGAACGCAGGTGTGGCCGGTGGGTAGAATTCCCAGCGCAAGCCGAGATCCACGGTAAGTTTCTGAGACACCTGCCACTTGTCGCCGACGAATGCGAAAAACTCCCATGCGCGCAAACCGGGGAAATAGGTGTTAACGTCGCGCCCGAGCTGAGACGGCACGTCGAGCAGGAAGGCCGCTACGTCGTCGCCGACCCCCACCTTGGGGGTGGCGCAGCTTGTGGTTCCAACAAGAGGAGTACAGAGGGCGGTCTGCTCATTGCCGAAAGTAATGATTCCGCGGGGGCTGTACGTCTGGTCCTGAAGTAGACTGTCGCGAATGCGCTTCAGATCGAATCCGAACTTGATGCTGTGATTCTTTAACGTCTTGGTCCAGGTATTGACGATATCTATGTTAGCTTCCGACCGCACCCAAGGAAGGCTGGCGGAATATCCGGTCATCGGCTGCGAGATACCGTCACCCAAATTGATCCCGACGAAGCCCGTGGTGAACGGGTTGATATTGACGCCCGGGATACCGATTGCCGTCGTGTCGTTCGTGCCGTAATCGGATTGCTGCGCGATGTTGTTGTAATAGGAGACGCCGACGCGCGCTTCGGCCAGCAACGTGGGACTGAAGATGTGGTCGTAGTTCAACCCGGTGCTATAGGTCTTCTGAACGCCTGTACCCATGAACGCGCCGCCAGGGCCGTCGCCGCCGATTTGCCCAAATAGGGGCGCCTGGAAAACTACGGGCTTCGCGTAGCTGAAACGACCGGTCAAGCGGTCCTTATCGGTGAAGTTATCGTCGATCTTAATATCGAACGAGTCCGTTGTTTTTTGGTAGGGAAGGGAAGCGAAATAATTGTTGGTGATGGCGGCTATGTTGTAAGCCTCGTTGGTTCCCGGGAACAAATTCAAAATCGCCGCGGAGACCGGATTGATGCGGTTCGTCGGGATGACGTTTCCGGGAAACGGCGTGCGTCCCGTGCCATCCAGCGGATTGCCGGTGTTGGGATCGTAGATCGTCTGGCTCGAGGTGCTCAGGTTGCCGCCGCGCCATTGGCTGGGAATAATCGTGACGTTGCTGGAGGCAGCCTCGTGGTCCCTCACCGAGAGAAAGTCGCCGAAGAAGAAAATTTTGTTCTTCTTGATCGGCCCACCAATCGTGCCGCCCACATAGTTATACGCCAAGTGACCAAGGGAAGGATTGAAGAACGAGCGCGCGTCGAACTCGCTGTTCTGCAAGAATTCATATACCGACCCGTGGATAGCGTTCGAGCCCGATTTCAAAAGCACATTCACCACCGCTCCGGTGGCCCGGCCCATTTCCGGATCGTGATCGGTTAAGGAAATATCCACGGTCTGGATGGCCTCGATCGGCGGGATGTAAATCTGCAACAGGCCGGTGCGCTCGTTGTCGTCGGTGCCCTCGATCATGAAGTTGTTGCCTTCCCTCATCTGGCCGTTGACTTCGGTTTGCAGCGAACTGGAGGCATTAAAAAACTGGGAGTGTTGCTCTGCCACCGGCGCCACGCCCGGCACCATATTCAAAAGGCTTTGGAAATTGCGATTCGCAGCGATCAGCGGCAGGTTCGCGGTTTGGATCTGATCCATTTTGTCGCCCGTGCTCGCGGTATCGGTCTGAAGGATCGGCGGCGCGCCGGTCACTTCGACCGTCTCCGTGACGGCGCCGGGTTGCAGGGAGACGTTGACGCGCACCGTGCTGTCCACCTGCAGATCGATGTCGCGGCGGTTTTCTCTCTTGAAACCCGTCTGCTCCACCACCACCGCATATCTGCCCGGAGGCAGATCCCCGAAGGAGTAATTGCCGCTCTCGTTGCTCATCGCCGAGTGGCTGATGCCAGTGTTGGTTTCCGTGATGGTTACCTTGGCGTTCACAACAACGGCGCCGGAGGCATCCGTAACGGTACCTAACATTGTTCCGTTCACGGCTTGGGAATACGCCGCGGTCATAGAAAGCACCAGGAGCGCAAACATAGCACTAACCCTACATAGATTTCTCATGAGTTACCCCGTGAAAATTATAAGATGTTTTGTGCATAATGTCAATTGGACAATTCTCATCTAACCCTTTAGACTCAGTGAGTTTTGGAAGATCTGGCTATGAAAAACGGAAGATGCAAAAGCGCTCCAATTGAACCGATTCAATCTACGTAAATCAGGACTATTGGCCTATGCAGTTTCAGTTTCTTCAACTAATTTTTCCACCGCAATAGAATATATTGCCCGCTTACCGTGCCGGTCGCTCCCAAAATAGACATGTTGGCTATTCGGCGCGAACACCGGAGACACCATCGCCGGGTCGCTTGCCCGATGCTCGCACAGCGTCAGCTCCCTCTTCACCGCGCGCACCAGCAACAGGACATAGGGCGACGCCTTGCTGCCGCTCGCCCCCACAAACACGCTCGCATCCGCATTGCGTCCGATCCCGACGAACTGGCTCGTATTCGCCACGCCCAGGTCTTCATTCGAATCGGGCACGAACTCGCGTAGCGAGTGCAGCTTGTGCGCGTCCTCGGGATAACTCAAATAGTACACCGATCGGCCCTCCGGGCTCCACAACGCCGGCCCGACGCCGCCTTCGGCAACGCGCAGACGATAGTTCTGCTTGCCGTCGTAATTGGCCAGCCACAATCCCCCGCCTCGCCGGTACAAAACGGACGCTCTCTTCGGACGCGGAATCAAATCGCCGATCTCCTCCTCGCCTTCCGCCAGCGTCTCCGCCGTCCCCTTCGCCATGTTCACAAGCTGCAGCCGATGATGCGCTTCCTGGTGCTCAACCAGCGCCGTATAGAGACCATCCTCCGCAGCTCCGATGCCGCGCCCATGCTCGAAGCCTTCAGGAATTTTGTAAACCTCGCGCGCGCGCAACGTCGAGAGATTCGCGGTCATCAGGCTCGCGCCATCCAGATAAACAATGCCGCGCGCGTCCGACATCAACGTGAGCGAATCGGGATCCAGACCGGCCGCGTCCGTGAGCTGCTTCTGCTGACCCGATTTCAAGTCGATACGATACGCTTCATACCGCCCCGAGATATCGGAAGCACACACCAGAAATCCGTGCCGTGAAACCGCATGCATCCCCGATCCAAGAATGCTGGTGTGCGTCGGATCGGTCAGCCTTTGTACCGGATTTTCCGTCGCCGGATCGGCATACCGTTTGAAAGCGGAAGGAAGAACACGTCCTTTTCCAGTTTGCCCGAGACAAGCCGCCGGAAGAGAAGCAAGAAACCAGCGGCGCGACAGCGCCATACCTAAATCCTAACAGACGTCAGTGGGGCAGGTTCCCGACCTGCCCTCCGTGGAAACGTCAACCAAAAACGCCCTACCGTCATCACCGCGATAAACAAATAACTCCAACTCCGCTACTCCAAGCTCAGATTCCACGCCGTTGACCGCAGGGAGTGATCAAGAACGATGGTGGAGCGAGCTTCAGCTTGCAGCGTCGGCTTCAGACTGGCGGTCTTCGGGCGCAGAGTTCCGACGGCGAATGTGCGGCGAATTTTGGCCTGTTCTTCAACGGAGCTGTACTCCACCGCTGATATTATCGAGAGTGTAGACGTCACGCGATTTTATTCCCCCCGCGATTGTCACGATGCCCGCCGATTATAACCCCTTCCCGTAAGGGCGGGGATAGTAACAAACCGAAACGAACAGCCTTATTCAACGCTCAACTACCAGAGCCGAGATGAAAATCCCCAGGCATCTTCTTTCGACCCCATTTGCCGCGCTTGCCTTTTGCTGTCTATCCGCACCAGCCCAAACGGTAATCGCCAAAATCACCGCCGCGCCAGGGACCGTCGTGCGATGGACTGCCCCCGGCGCCACTCGCTGCGCCATGAAAGGCCGATCCTGGGCCTCTGTCAAAGGCACTTGTTATTATCCAATCGATCTCGAGCAGCCTTCAGGCACTCGAATCGCAATTTCAATCTCAGGCGCCGGCCGCACCCGCACCGGGCAAGTCATAGTCGATACCATCGATTACGGCACCGAGGAAATTACTCTGCCCGATATTCCGCAAGCCAACCCCTCCGCGTCGGACTTGCAGCGCGATGAGCGCGATCGCGCGAAATTGGCGAAAATATTTAATCGCAAGGAAGCCGCGCCGCGATTCATGTTGCCTCTGGGCCCGCCCGCCCGCCCTCTGGCACCAGGAAAATCCTTCGGAGTGAAGCGTATTTTCAACGGTAAGCCCTCCTCTCAGCCGCACATGGGAATCGATTATCCGACCCCTGTAGGCAGCCCTGTCCTGGCGGTCGCGGACGGAACTGTAATGATGGCCGAAGATATGTTCTTCGAAGGCAACGCCGTTTTCATCGATCATGGCGACGGCCTCATCAGCATGTATTTCCATCTGGCCGACATCAAGGTCGAGGTCGGCCAGGAAGTCAAGAAGGGCGCCGTTCTCGGCCGCGTCGGATCCACTGGCCGCGCCACCGGACCGCATCTGTTCTTCGGCATTCGTTGGCACGATGCCCGCATTAATCCGCAGTTCGTGCTGGAAGAACCCAGCAAAATCCCCAGCATTCACAGCCCTTCTTAAAGCTCAAAGTCCCGCGCTGCCTTCATGTTGTTATCATCGAAAGGCATCCCCTATTCAACACTCGTTGGAGATCGGCCTGAGAGCCGCGCTATGATCGCTGATCTGCTTCAAACGCTATTGCCCGATGGAGCGAGCTACAACGAGCTTGCGTCGGACGGCGTCACTCCCCGGCCCCACTGGTCGGCGTTTATCGACCACATCCAAGCCCTTGGTTCCGATGAACTGGCGCATCGTTGGGAGCACGCCGAACGTCGCATCCGGGAAAATGGCGTCACCTACAACATCTATACGGACCCGCAAGGCGCCAACCGTCCCCTGGCCATCGATCCCATTCCCCTTCTGATTTCTCCAGAAGAATGGCGTTTCATCGAAGCCGGCATCATTCAGCGGGCTCATCTGCTCAATCTGCTGCTCGAGGACATCTACGGCCCCCGCGCTTTGGTATCGAACGGGGACATTCCAGCCGCGCTCTTGTTCGCAAATCCGGCATTCTTGCGTCCGTTAAACGGCATAAAAGTTCCGAAACACTCCTATCTGCATCTCCTCGGAGTGGACCTCGCGCGCTCCCCCGATGGCCGCTGGTGGGTGCTCGCCGACCGCACGCAATCGCCTTCCGGCTCCGGATACGCGCTCGAAAATCGCACCATTGTATCCGACGTTCTTCCCGATGCTTTTCGCACCTCGAACGTCAAGCGCCTGGCGTCTTTCTTCCGGACTCAGCGCGAGGTGCTGCTCAGCCTGGCCCACTCCAAACATCCGCGAGCCGTCCTGCTGACCCCCGGACCGTTCAACGAGACCTATTTCGAACATTCCTATCTCGCGCGATACCTCGGATTCACTCTGGTCGAAGGAGCCGATCTGACAGTTCGCAACCGCCGTGTGTTTCTCAAAACGGTGGAAGGCTTGCAACCCGTCGATGTAATTCTGCGCCGCGTCGACGATAGCTTCTGCGATCCTCTCGATCTTCGCGGCGACTCTTTTTTGGGCGTCGCCGGATTGGTCGACGCGCTGAGCGCGGGAAATGTTGTCGTGGCAAATGCGCTCGGAAGCGGCGTGATCGAGACCGCCGCCATCATGCCATTTTTGCCCGGTCTCTCCCGAAAACTGTTAGGCGAGCCCCTAAAATTGCCCTCCGTCGCGACCTGGTGGTGCGGACAGGAATACGCGCTGGATTGGGTGCTCGACCACTTGGATGAGGTCGTCGTCAAGCCTGCGTTTCCGCTGCGTGGAATGGAGCCGATCTTCGGCGCCGACCTCGCGAAAGCTGAAAAGCAGAAGATCGGCGATCAATTGCGGGAGCATCCTTATGAATATGTGGCCCAGGAGCAAGTCGCGCTCTCGACGGCTCCTGTGTGGGATCACGGCCGCCTCTATTCGCGCAGCCTGGTGCTCCGCACGTATGTTCTGAACACCGGTTCCGGTTGGATCGCGATGCCTGGCGGATTAGTGCGCGTCGCCGGACCCGACGGCCAGGTAGTTTCCATGCAGCGCGGAGGCCGCAGCAAGGACGCCTGGGTTCTGTGGGACGAGCCGGTCGATACCTTCAGCATGCTGCGTCCGCGAAACCAGCCCATCCAACTGCGCCGTGCGCCCGCGGATCTGCCCAGCCGCTCTGCCGATCATCTTTTCTGGCTGGGCCGTTATGCCGAGCGCGCCGAATGCATCGCGCGCCTCCTGCGTTGCCTGATCACCCGCGTCCGCCGATCCAGTGGTCCCGAATTGGCCTGCCTGTTTCGCCTTCACGGATGCTTCGATCCTCAGCACAGCACTCTCCCTAAAGATCGCCCTCTCACCGCGCGCGATCTGGAGGACGAACTGATGTCGCTGATGTCGAATATCGAACGCCCCGGCAGTCTGGCGTCCACTCTGGCCGAAGTCCAGCGCGTCGGCGGCAATGTTCGCGAGCGCCTCTCGGCGGAGATGTCGCGCCTCATCGTAGCCCTCGGCGAATCCGGTCAGACCGAAAAGTACATGCTCTTTGTCGAGTACTCCGCGGTGCTCGGCGGATGCCTGGAACTCCTTTCCGCATTTTCCGGTATGGAGCGCGAAAACATCACCCGCGGGCCCGGCTGGGTCTTCCTGAGCCTCGGCCGCAGACTCGAACGAGCGATGTTTTCGGTGCGCCAGCTTCGCGAATTGTCCACCGGAATCGACGAAGAAAGCTGGCCTGTTCTCGAATACTTACTGGAAGTGGCGGACAGCTCCATGACCTATCGCTCCCGCTACTTCACCACCTTGCAGCCTCTGGCGGTACTGGATGTGTTGATGGCGGACGAATCCAATCCCCGTGCACTCAACTTCCAGATTTCCCATTTGAACACCTTATATTCGAGGCTCCCGCGCCATGCGCCGGACGATCTGAAGGCAATGGAGCACGCGATGATGCGCCTCCGCGCCCTCGACCTCGAACAACTCGATTTTCCACTTCCCGGTCGCGGACGTGCGCTTCCCAAATCCGAGGGACAATTAGAACTGGACAAGTTGCTTCGCTTCGTAGAAAATCTGCTGCCCTCCTGGGCCGATAACATTTCGCTGACTTATTTCAATCACGCGCGCACGTTCCCGATCAGCATTGGCGGATGACTTACCGAATCATTCACAAAACGACTTATAAGTATAAGCAGCCGGTGTCTTTGGGTACTCACGTGGCTTACCTGATCCCCCGCTCCCAGCCACACCATATTTGTATGTCGCATGAGTTGCGGGTGACTCCGGCTCCCGCTTCCCAAAGGGAACGCGTTGATTACTTCGGCAATACTTTTGCTTTTTTCACCATCCGCGAACCTCATGAGGAACTGAACATCGTAGCCTGTAGCCGGGTAGTCGTCGAAGGTCCGCCCGTAACATGGCCTGACCACGCGCCCGCCTGGGACGAAGTGGTTCGATCGCTCCCATCCGATTTGAGCGAGTCTGGCCTCGATGCTTATCAGTTCGTATTTGAGTCGCCGCGCGTTTCCCCCCGTTCCGCATTTGCCAACTACGCATCGCCGTCTTTTCCGCCGTCCCGCCCTCTGACCGACGCACTGCTCGATCTCACCGGGCGAATTTATAAAGACTTCCGCTTCGATTCGAAAGCCACCAACGTAAGAACCACACCCGAGGAAGTCCTGCGCTCCCGCCGAGGCGTCTGTCAGGACTTCGCGCATCTCGAAATCGCCTGCCTGCGATCGTTGGGGCTAGCCGCGAGGTACGTCAGCGGATACATAAGGACCTACCCTCCTCCGGGACGCCCCAGGCTAGTCGGGGCGGATGCCTCGCACGCGTGGGTGTCGGTATACTGTCCCGGGACCGGATGGCTGGACGTCGATCCTACCAACAATCTAATCCCCTCCGAAAGCCACGTCACGCTAGCCTGGGGCCGCGACTACGGCGACGTCAGCCCAGTCCGAGGCGTAATCCTAGGAGGCCGCGACCACAAACTGGAAGTAGGCGTAGACATGGAACCAGTTGACTAATCAAACCCAACAAACTCTCAAGACGAGGTTGGCCAGCGTCGTGGTATCTGCGTTTCAGCGGCCAGTCCTCTCATCCCCCGCAACCGAACCGCGACCGTAAGGAAGCGGATAGACGCTAAAACCTCCCTACGCCGACACCGCGCTCTCAACCCGGGCATGAACCTCGTCCGTAACCACCTCAAATTTCCTCAAATACGCCGACCCGAACGAAGTCGTAGTCGCCACATCCGCCGCATCCCTCCCCGTCGCCATAAGCACCCTCCCGATCCGAGGCGTATTGTGCCGGGCATCGAACGTCCACCACCTGTCTTCGAGATACACCTCGAACCAAGCGCTAAAATCCATCGGACAAGGCACCGGAGGCACCCCGATATCGCCCAGATACCCAGTCGCATACCGCGCCGGAATATTCAGACACCGGCACAACGTAATCGCCAGATGCTGAAAATCGCGGCACACTCCGACCCCTTCATTGAAAACTTCCAACGCCGTCCGCGTGCATCGGGCATGCGCGTACCCGAACGTCACACGGTCATGCACCCAGTCGCAGACAGCCTGCACGCGCCCCCAGCCCCTAGGCAGCCCTCCGAACAGCCGGGCAGCCGTGTCCGTCAACAAATCGACCTCGCAATAACGGCTCGCCAACAGGTACATTAAAACTTTCTCGGGCAGATACTCAACCGGTACCTCCCGAGCCGACCCGTTCACAGCATCGGGCTCCCCCGAATCCTCGATCAGCGTGGAATTATAAAGACGAAGCGGCCCCGCAGGTGCCAGGAACTTCGTGCAACGGTTCCCGAAAACGTCAATGTAGCGGCTAACCGGCACCCTAGGCTCGACAGTCAATTCGTCCGGCTCGTGTAAATCTTGCACTCGCGATGGATGAACATTCAGTAAACTCACGAACGGAACGTCCTGTGGAATCTCAAATTGAATGTCATAGCCCGGCCGGATCAGCATGTCTTCCCTTTCTTTTCGCCGCGACCAATATCGGCCCAAAACCTGTTGCAAGAAAGTGACCAGATCCGTAATAGAGCCGCGACCATCAGGGAGCGGATAGGCGCGCGAATTACGCCCGTGTTAAACTTGGCGATCCCGTAAACTATGGCGATTCAAGTCGCACTGAATCATAAAACACAGTATCGGTATGACCGCCAGGTCTCGCTAGGCCCCCAAGTCGTGCGCCTTCGCCCCGCGCCCCATTGCCGCACCCCGATCCTGTCTTACTCCCTCAAGATTCACCCCACGGACCATTTTTTGAACTGGCAGCAGGATCCGCAAGCCAACTATCTGGCGCGTTTGGTTTTCCCCCAACCCACAACGGAGTTTTTCGTCGAAGTCGACCTGATCGCCGAGATGGCGACCTTCAATCCCTTCGACTTTTTCCTCGAATCGTATGCCGAGAAGTGTCCGTTCACCTATGACCACGCATCGGCCCGTGAGCTTCGACCGTTTCTAGAAACGGAGCCGGCGCCCCCGGCGCTCGAACGTTGGCTATCGAACGTCTCGAGAGAACCCGTCCGCACCATCGACTTTCTCATTGATGTGAACCGCCGCCTCGGCCGCGATATCGGCTACGTGATTCGCATGGAGCCGGGCGTCCAGACCTGCGAACAGACGCTCGCCCTCGGAACCGGTTCCTGTCGCGACACGGCGTGGCTGCTGGTGCAGATCATGCGTCATCTGGGCCTGGCGGCGCGCTTTGTTTCGGGCTACCTGATCCAGCTAACGGCGGACGTGAAACCGCTCGAAGGTCCCTCTGGCCCTACCGCCGACTTCACCGATCTACACGCCTGGACCGAGGTGTATCTTCCCGGCGCCGGCTGGGTTGGTCTCGATCCGACATCCGGTCTGCTTGCCGGCGAAGGACATATTCCGCTCGCCTGCACGCCCGATGCATCGAGCGCCGCGCCAGTCTCAGGCCTTCTCGAGCCGTGCAACACAATCTTCCATCACGAGATGTCGGTGCGGCGAATCAATGAAACGCCGCGCGTCACCAAACCCTACAGCGAAGAGAATTGGACCGAAGTGCTGGCGCTCGGCGACAAAGTAGATGAGGAACTGACCGTGGGCGACGTTCGCCTGACCATGGGAGGCGAGCCGACGTTCGTTTCTCTCGACGATGCCAACGCGCCCGAATGGACCACCAGCGCTTTTGGCAAGACCAAACGTAAGTTGTCCGCGGAGCTTCTCCTGCGATTACGCGACCGCTTCGCGCCCGGCGCTCTGCTGCATTTGGGACAAGGCAAGTGGTATCCGGGCGAGCCTCTTCCGCGGTGGGCGCTCAGTTGTTATTGGCGAAAGGACGGGATTCCCATCTGGGAGGATCAGTCGTTGTTCGCGAGCGAAGCTTCCGGGGTGAATCGAAATGCCAAGCGCAACGCCAACGACGCGCGGCGATTTCTCGAAGCCTTGACGAAGCGCCTGGAGGTCGACTCGTCCTTCATAATGTCCGCCTATGAAGACACGTTTTATTACCTCTGGCGCGAACGCAAGTTGCCCGTGAACGTGGATCCTCTCGACCCGAAAATCGAAGATCCCATCGAGCGCAAACGCGTGGCCCGCATCTTCGAACAGCAACTCGGAAAAACCATCGGCTTCGTTCTTCCCCTGCGCCGCGTTCATACGAAATCGGGGAAGGGCTGGACCAGCCAGCCGTGGTTCACCGCGTCGCAGCACCTGTTCCTGGTCCCCGGCGATTCTCCGCTGGGTTTGCGATTGCCCCTCGAATCGCTCCCGTGGACGAAACCGGAAGACGTCGAATATTCCTTCGACCCCGACCCGTTCGCAACACTCGAAACACTTCCCGCCAAGCCGGACCGTAAGCCGCATCTGTTCACCGAACCCGCACCAGTCAACCCTGAGGCGGTTCAAAAGCGCCAGGCTCCAAAAAAGGGAGAATCCGCCGCCTGGGTCTCGCGTCCTGCCCTCTGCACCGAAGTCCGCGATGGAACGCTCTACGTCTTCCTCCCTCCCGTTCAATTTCTAGGCGACTATCTCGACATTCTCGCCGCGGTCGAAGACACAGCGGCGTATCTCCGGATGCCCGTCGCGATTGAGGGCTACGCGCCTCCCTACGATCCTCGAATTTCGGTGATGAAAGTAACGCCCGACCCCGGCGTCATTGAAGTCAATATTCATCCCGCTGAGTCCTGGAAACAACTGGTGGAGAACACGACGGACCTATACCATCTGGCTCGCCAGACGCGTCTGGGGACCGAAAAATTCCTGCTCGATGGACGTCACACCGGCACCGGCGGAGGCAATCACATCGTCCTCGGAGGCATCACTCCGGCCGATAGCGCCTTTCTACGGCGTCCCGATCTGCTCCGCAGTCTTGTCGGCTTCTGGCAGAACCATCCCTCGCTTTCCTATCTTTTTTCCGGACTCTTCATCGGTCCCACCAGCCAGCACCCTCGGGTGGACGAGGCGCGCACGGATTCCCTTTATGAGTTGGAGATCGCCTTCGATCAGGTGCCCGAGCCTGCCTCCTCTGAACATATCTCGCCCTGGACCGTCGACCGGATTTTCCGCAATCATCTGATCGATCTGACCGGCAACACTCATCGCGCCGAGATTTGCATCGACAAACTTTATCCCGCCGATACCGCTTCTTCGCGCCTCGGTCTGGTCGAGCTGCGCGCGTTCGAAATGCCTCCGCACGCGCGCATGAGCCTGGTCCAGCAACTCCTCGTGAGAGCGCTCATCGCCAGATTCTGGAAGGAACCATACCGGCGCAAACTGATTCACTGGGGCAACGCGCTGCATGATCGCTTCATGCTCCCCCATTTTGTCGAACTCGATTTTTCAGAGGTGCTACAAGAACTCCGCGATTTCGGATACACGTTCAGCGCCGAATGGTTTGCGCCGCACTTCGAGTTTCGCTTTCCGCTAATCGGTTCCGTCACCGCCGCAGGCGTCACAGTCGAGCTGCGCCAGGCCTTGGAACCATGGAACGTCCTCGGCGAAGAAGTCTCCGGCGGAGCCACCGCGCGCAATGTGGATTCTTCCGTCGAGCGCCTCCAGGTGAAAATCACCGGCGCGATTGGCGACCGGTACATCGTGCTATGCAACGGACGCCGGATTCCGCAGCCTGTGGGCGGAGTCCGCTATCGAGCCTGGCAGCCGCCCTCCTGCCTCCATCCGAATATCCCGGTTCACACACCGCTGGTATTCGACATCTTGGACACCTGGTCGTCGCGTTCCATCGGCGGCTGCTTGTATCACGTCTCGCATCCGGGGGGCCGCGCAAACGAAGAGCTACCGGTAAATGCGCAGGAGGCCGAAAGCCGCCGCTTGGCACGCTTCAGTTTGCTCGGCTACACACCGGGTTCGATCACGCTTCCACCGGAGGAATCGAATGCCGAGTTCCCTTGCACACTCGACCTTCGCAGGACGTAATTTTAAGGTCAATTAAGGCCTCGCAGAGGCCCTTCGTGACAACATTATGGTCATTTAAGAGCCGTTAAGGAAGGAAGCTTGGGCTTTTTGCCCTTCATGCGCTTCAGGACATCTTTCATCGAGAACTGGCTGCCGGATTTCAGGCTCTCGAGCTCTTTCCATTCGAGTGGCAGAGCGACGGGCGCACCGGGCCGCGCGCGGACTCCGTAGGCGGCGATGGCCGTGGCCGTATAGTCGTTACGGAAGTAGTCGATGAAGATCTTTCCCGCGCGCTTTGCTTTGCTCATGGTGGCGATATAGGCTTCGGGCGCCGCGGCCACCATTTCCTCGGCCACAGATGCGGCGTAGGCTTTCACTTCGGGCCATTTATCTTTCGCCGCAAGAGGCACTGTAACATGCAAACCCTTGCCGCCAGTACACTTAAGAACCGACTCTAATCCTCTGCGCTTAAGGCGCTGGCGCAGGTCCTGCGCACCCAACTTGACGGCTTCGAAAGGTACCTCCGGTGCGGGATCGAGATCGAAGATCATGCGATCGGGATAATCGATCGCATCTATAGTGGCGCCCCAGGGATGCAGTTCAATCGCACCCATCTGGACTACTTCGAGCAAGCCCTTCTCGTCCTCTATATAGAGGTATTGATTGTGTCGAAACTCGAAAGGTTTTATATCGCTGCCGAGCCCCTTCCCCGGATTGCGTTGAAAGAAACATTCACCATCAATGCCGGTGGGACAACGCATAAGACTGAGAGGTCGCCGCACGATGTCGGGCAGAATGAAAGGCGCTATGCCCGCATAGTATTCAGCCAGTTCGCCTTTGGTGACATGGCCGGCTTCGGAGATCACGCGGTCGGGATGAGTAATCGTAATGCCGTTCACCACCAGGGCGCCGATTTTTGCAACTGTCTTTGCAGGCATTTCCTGTTTGACCTCCTCCGCATTCTTATCTTCTCTGAGTCCCTGAAAGGATGGATGTCTGATGTGGCCGTCCCCGGTCCACTCGGTGAAAGCGACCTCGCATAGCAGCTTCGGTTTGATCCAGTGAACCGCGCGCCACTCGCCGGCGGCTAATCCAGTGGCTTCTGCCCGGGTCAGCACGGGGTTGTCAACCGACATTCCCTCGAAGCGGTCCACAAGGTCGCGGGCGCTTTTCATTGAAAAACCTGTGCCGACTTTCCCGGCATACCGGAGCACACCATTTTTCCGATAGCCGAGATATAACGCGCCGAGGGCCCTCCCGCCTTTTCGGGCGTCACTGAAGCCGAGAATGATGAATTCCTGGCGTCGGGCACACTTTATTTTGAGCCAGCTTTTCTGCCGCCCGGCGAGGTAGGGAGCGTCGGCCTGCTTTGAAACGATTCCCTCGAGGCCAGCCTTGCAAGCTTTCGCGAACATCTTCGCGCCCTGGCCGGCCACATGATCGCTATAGCGAAGCTGTTTCGAATGTTTCAGGAGACCGTGTAGCTTTAACTTTCGCTCCGTCAGAGGCAAGCGGACTAGATCTTTTCCATCGAGGTGGAGAAGGTCGAAGACATAAGCGACTATCTTACCGGGATCGCCGCCGTCACCGAGCGCGACCTGGAGAGCCTGGAAAGTACTTTTGCCTTGCGGGTCGAGGACGACAGCTTCCATGTCCAGCACGGCATCCTTTGCCTTCAGTTTCGTTAGCGCAGAGGCTAGCGATGGAAACCTGCCTGTCCAGTCCTTCCCGTTGCGGGTCCGCAGAAGAGGTACGCCTCCAGAGACAAAGCCGAGGAGACGATAACCGTCAAACTTAACTTCATTCAGCCATCGGGCACCCTCGGGCGGCGTGTCCACAAGGGTGGCAAGCTGCACTTCGGGGTAGCGTTGCGCCAACTGTTTCACGGTCATGCAGCGGCGACCGGCTCAATGGTCATTGGGATCGATTTTGGGACGCGCACATTAGTCTCCGAGGAGCAAGCGGCTGCGCAGCCAATCGGATTTCCGAGGCCTCTCATGTCTACGGGACCTGTGGCTGGGGTGCTGCGGGATTCAATCTTCGCGCCATATTGCACGGGCCGAGACTCAGGTCCTGCGACGCCGAGAACCAAGTGGGCGGTGGGCCTGCCATCCTTTGCCTGGTTTGGCGCTTTCCTCTCGTCGTGTGTACGCAGAGGCATCGTCTCAAGGTTAGAACATCGACCGGTTGGCTTGTTTCCGACTAGTGGCCGGTCGCAGCCAGAGCATTTAGCAGGTCCCCTCCCTCACTGTTTCGGGGTTCGGCTTCGTAAATCGGCCTCGTTATTGGCAACCGAACCCCGACCGTCAGGGAGGGGATCCTGCGACGGGCCACTAGGTCGTTCTTCAACGGAGCAGTACTCCACACTCGAACCCGTCGACCCATCTAAACGCCGATATCATCGCCTTTCTTCGCTTATTCCGGCCCGACGAATCCGAAGTGATATGTTATTTGAAGCCATGTCGCCCCGTTTCTCCGCATTATTCCTGGCCCTACCGTGCTTCGCCGCACCACCCGACGGCGCCGCGCTCTATAAACAACGTTGCGCGATGTGTCACGACCGTTCGGCGGAAACGCGCGCCCCCGCGCCAACCGCCCTCCGCCAGATGTCCCCTGAGAACATTGTCCGATCTCTCGAATCGGGCATCATGAAAGACCAGGGCGCCCTATTGAGCGCAGCGGAAAGAATCGGCGTCGCTGAATTTCTGACCGGCAAGATCAACAGTGCCGCTCAACAGTCGAAAGCGTGTGCCGCGAATCCATCCTTCTCCTTGACCGGAACCCAGTGGAATGGATGGGGTGCCGACCTTTCCAACACTCGCTACCAGCCCGCCGGGCTGACCGCGGAGCAGGTTCCGAATTTGAAACTGAAGTGGGCCTTCGCGTTCCCAGGAACCTTCGTATCCAACGGTCCTCCCATCGTCGCCGGTGGACGCGTGTTCGTGCCCAGTGCGAACCGCACAATTTATTCCCTCGATCAAAACTCCGGCTGTCAATATTGGTCCTTCGAAGCCGAGGCGCCGGTCCGAACGGCAATCACCATCGCGGCGATTCAGAGCGGGAGACCCAGCGCCAAGCAAAGATACGCTGCGTTCTTCGGAGACCAGCGCGGGAATGCCTACGCCTTCGACGCATCGACCGGCGAGCTGCTCTGGAAGACTCATATCGACGACCAGCCTCGCGCCCGAATCGTCGGCGCGCCGGTCTTTTACGATGGCCGGCTCTACGTGCCTCTTACCGATGGCGAAGAAGGTCCACAGGCCAATCCCAAATTCGAGTGTTGCTCCGGCCGCGGAGCCCTGGTCGCTCTCGACGCATCTACCGGACGCCCGGTCTGGAAAACGTACACGATTTCCGAAGTCGCTCAAGTCACCGGCAAGAACGCGGCGGGAATACCAACCTGGGGGCCTTCCGGCTCGAGCATCTGGTCCGCGCCCACCATCGATCCCGAGCGCAAACTCATCTACGCCGGCACCGGCGACAACTTCTCCGATCCCGCGACCAAGACGAGCGACGCCGTAATCGCGTTCGACATGAACGACGGAAAAATCGCGTGGATCAAGCAGCTTACCGAAGATGATGTATTCAATTTGGGCTGCAACGAGCGACTCAAGCATGGATGCCGCGCCGACGGGACGACCGGTCCCGATTTCGACATTGGCGCATCGCCGATGCTGGTGAAACTTGCCAACGGCAAACGAGTTTTGCTGGTAAGTCAAAAATCCGGAATCGCACACGGCCTCGATCCGGACCGCAAAGGCGAGATTCTGTGGCGCGCTCAGCTCGGCCACGGAACCGCGCTCGGCGGCATCCAATGGGGCTCGGCGACGGATGGCAAAAATATGTACGCGGCCCTCTCCGATATCGGTTTTCTGTTCGTAGGCACGCCTCCCAAGCGCATCCTCGATCCCAAAGCCGGCGGCGGTTTGTTCGCTCTCGATGTTGCCTCGGGCGCGAAGGTGTGGGAAGCTCAGCCGCCTGTCTGCGGGGATCGTTTGAATTGCAGCCCCGCGCAGTCGGCGGCCATATCAGCGATTCCCGGCGCGGTTTTCTCGGGTAGCGCCGACGGCCACTTGCGCGCCTACTCCGCCGCCGACGGAAAAGTGATCTGGGAGTTTGACACCACCCGCGAATTCACAACCGTCAACGGCATCACCGCGAAAGGTGGATCGATGGATGGACCCGGGCCCGTCATTGCCGGAAACATGTTGCTGGCACCCTCCGGATACTCGGCGTGGGGCGGATTGCCCGGCAACGTCTTGCTCGCATTTACCCCGGATGAAAAGTAAGCCCCGAGCCGGGATTGAACCAGCGACATCCAGTTTACAAAACTGGCGCTCTACCAACTGAGCTATCGGGGCGTACCTATTATTTTAACTGACACGGAACCGCCATGCGTAAGCATGCGGACAGACGCGAACTCTTCGCGCACCCCTGTAAAGCGGGTGTTACGCCAAAGCAAGATTCGCTTGCGCCCGCAAATCATAACCAGCAAACTCGCCGCGCTGCAGCTTCGGAAATGCCGCGGCCGCAATCATCGCGGCATTGTCTGTCGCTAGTCCAAGTGTCGGAAAATAAACAGGACAAGGCATCCTGAGCTTTTTTGCTGCGGCCTGCAAACCTGCATTGCACGCGACGCCTCCCGAAATAATAATGCTCGACGCGTCGATTTCCTCGGCTGAGCGAATGGCGCGCCGCAACAGTTCGTCGATTACTGTACGTTGAAAAGACGCAAGGACATCGAGCGTCGCGCGCGGCGTCACCGCCAGCCAATCCTCGACGCTGCTCGCGCCGCTCATTCGCCGCGCGGCGATCTCGTCGTTCATATCATGCCCTTCCACCCATCGCAGAACCGCGGTTTTAATGCCGCTGAAACTGAAATCGAGCGTGTTGCCTTTCATCTTTGGCGTCGTGAATTTTACGGCATCGGGATTTCCGTAAGGTGCAAGTTTATCGGTCACGGGTCCGCCGGGATATCCAAAACCCAATAGCTTCGCGACTTTATCGTATGCCTCGCCCGCCGCGTCATCGCGGGTTTTTCCGAGCAGGCGATAGCGATGTTCGGCATTCACTTCATAAAGATGCGTGTGCCCGCCGCTAACTACTAGAGCGAGTGCTGGCAGCTCCACCGCATTCTGGCTCGCCACGGCATAAATATGTCCTTCAATATGATTGACTCCAATCAAGGGAATGCCGCGCGCCATCGCAAGTGCTTTCGCATAAGTAATGCCAACTAATAACGATCCAATCAAGCCGGGGCCTTGCGTCACGGCGATCGCGTCGAGATGCGTCTTCCCGGATTGTTCCATTGCCAGCCGCACCGCCGGAACGATTGCTCTAAGATGTTCGCGCGATGCGAGTTCCGGCACTACGCCGCCGTACTTTGCGTGAGTCTCCATTTGGGAGGCGATCACGCTTGAAAGAATCGTGGTCCCGTCTTCGACCACCGCAGCCGCGGTTTCGTCGCACGAAGATTCTATGCCGAGGATTAGTCTAGAGGAGTGCGTGTCGATGAATTTGATTATAAGTTACCCGAGGAACTGATTGCGCAGCAACCTCTTGCCGAACGCGACGGCGCGCGAATGCTGGTGGTCGATCGCGCGGAGGGCACTTGGAAGGATCGCATGTTTCGCGATTTTCCTTCCTATGTCCATGATGGCGATTGCCTGGTGCTGAACGATTCGCGCGTTTTCCCATCGCGGCTTTATGGGCGGCGCGAACATGGCACGGGTCGGGTCGAGATTTTTCTTACGCGGCAAATTACTGCAAATACTTGGGAAGCGCTGGTCCGGCCCGGGAAAAAGATGCGAACAGGCGAGCGGGTTCTGATCTCTGAGGATTTGACGGCTGAGATTCTTGGACGCGGTGAGCTTGGGGAGCGAGTGGTCCAGCTCCATCCCCATGGTGATTTGTTCGAAGTGCTTGAGAGGGTGGGACATGTGCCTCTGCCTCCGTATATCCGGAGGCCGGATTCGGTGGAGGACCGGTCGCGGTATCAGACTGTTTTTGCGCAGGAACGCGGGTCGGTCGCTGCTCCGACTGCCGGGTTGCATTTTACGCCTGAGATTCTGGCTCAATGCCACGCCGAAATTGCGCGTGTGACCTTACATGTCGGGCTCGGGACGTTTCAGCCGTTGCGTGGCGATATTATTGAAAACATTACCTTGCACGAGGAATCGTTCGTCGTCCCACCGGAGGCTCGCCGGGCGATAGATCGGGCGAAACGGGTAATCGCGGTCGGCACAACCAGCGTGCGTGCGATTGAGAGCGATTGGACGTCGCCGACTACCGGGCTGTTTCTTTATCCAGGCGCGAAGTTTCGGCGGACGGGGGCGATGCTTACCAATTTTCATTTGCCCAAATCGAGCTTGCTGATTTTGGTTTGTGCCTTTGCTGGCAAGGAGTTGGCGCTTGCGGCATATCGGCATGCAGTGGAACAGGAATATAGGTTTTTTTCTTATGGGGATTGCATGTTGATTCTGTGATTGACTCAGCCAGAATTACGCCGTACGATATACTACGTGACACGTAATAACGATCCTGCGCTGCTGGTCCTGGCTAGCCTTGCCGAAGGCGATAAACATGGGTACGCCATGATGGAGGACATTGAGAGATTTTCATCCATCAGGCTGGGGCCTGGCACGCTGTACGGTGCGATTACCCGGTTGGAGCAAAACGGGTGGATTGCGCCGGTGCCATCGGAGGACCGGAGGCAGCCTTATACGCTCACTGCGCTCGGTCGAAAGTCGCTCGAAAACGAGCTTGAGACGCTCGATAACGTGCTTAAAACGGCCTTAAAGAGGCTGAAACACGCATGAGGCGAGCCTTAAATGCCCTTATTTCGTTGTATCCGAAAACATGGCGAAATCGCTATAAAAACGAGTTCTGTGCGCTGCTGGACGATGTTTCGCCCACTTGGCGGACGTTGTTCGACGTTTTCGGGGGAGCGCTTAAAATGCAGATGAAAATTTGGAGTCCTTGGAAGATTGTCGTGGCGTTCGCTGTTGCCGGAGTGGTCTTGGCGATTGCGTTTTCGCTCTTGATTCCGAATCCATATGTGTCAATGGCGATCGTCAAGATCGGCGATGCCGGGCGAGGACAATTGGCTGGGACCCTCGCGAGGGTGGTGAGCAGAGCGAACCTCACGCGGCTCATCAATGAGGAGGACCTATACAAAAATGAGCGGGCTCACATGCCCATCGAGGATGTCATCGAGCAGATGAAGAAGGACATCATGGTCACGCCGGTCGAGTCGATGACCGGAGAACTTGGTGTGATCGGCATTTCTTTTGCTTCGGCGGACGCTGCCGGGGCGCAACGAATCACGCAACGCCTAACTTCCCAATTTCTTGATGTGAGCGCTGGTACCATGCTCGATCCGGCCAGTCTCCCGATTCATCCGAGGCGTCCGAAGCGGCCGGTCATTATAGCCGCTGGGCTGGTGGCTGGCGGTCTCGCGGGTGCGCTGTTTGTGTTTTTCAACGGGCTGAAGGTTTGGAAGATTGCGGCTGGGCTTGGAATCGCTGGTGCGATTGCCGGTGCGGCGGTTGCTTTTGTGCTACCCGAACGCTTCATTTCGGGGGCGGTGATCACGTATCCGGGTCCGGATCTGGCCGCCGCGGGGGATCACGTTCGTCAGATTGTCGCGACCGTGAACAGTGATGCCAATCTTCGCGCGATTGTTCAACGGTTCAACCTTTATCCGAACGAATCGGGACGCGAGCGAAGGCTGGTGGAGCATCTGCATATTGAGATTGTGAGAAATGGTTCAGCGATTGTGATTCGGTTTGACGATAGGAATCGATACGTTGCGCAAAAGGTGGTGGCGGATGTTGTGGGCCGGTTGCTGGAGGAGAGTATCAACGATCATGTCCGGAGCGGGTCGCAAGTGAACTTTACGTTGGAGTTGCTTGACCCTCCGACCCTTCCGCAGAATGCGTATTTTCCCAAGCGGCCGATGGTGGTGGGGACTGGGTTGTTCGTCGGGTTGGTAGGTGCGATTATGCTTGGGGTGTGGCGGCACTTCAAGAAATCGCTCCCTGTGGTCGCGGCTTGATGAACGTCCGGGCTGCGCCCGGATGGACCGATTGACAATCGGTCCGCAGGTTGCCAACCTGCCCCACAACAGGGCAGCTAGTTAGACACCAGCACTTTACAATACGTCGGCGAAGCCTCGTTTCAGGTGGCGGAAGAATAGGCCGCCTAACACGAATACACCTACGGAATAGGCGGTCAGGACTGCGAATTCCTGCCAGTGGGGCCAGGCGGGGGAGAGCAGGCGGTCGCGGTAGGCTCTTACGATCCAGCGTAAGGGATTTAGTTTTACCAGGGGCGCGAATCGGGTTGGAATGCGATCTTCACTAATCATGATGGGCGTGATCCAGAACCATAACATCATTACTACGGTCAATACTTGCACGGTGTCGCGCAGGTAGACTTGCAGGCTGGATACGATCCATCCCACGCCTACGCCTAGCAAACCTACGAAGATCATATAGATCGGCAGCAGAAAAACTTTTGAGCTGATGTGCTTTTCGATGATCAACAGTGAGACCAGGGCCAATGCGAGGCCGATCAGGTGATGGATCAGGGACGATAGAAAGACTGAAACGGGAAGGACTTCGGAGGGAAAGACGGTTTTTGTGATCAGGTTCGCGTTTTCAACCATGGAGCCGACGGAACGGGTTACTGTCTCCTGAAAGAGCATCCACGGGAGGAATCCGCAGAACAGGAACATCAGGTAACTGTCGGATCCGGCGGGGGGCTGTACCTTCATGCAGACTACGAAGACGTAATACCAGACCAGGAGCTGCACTACGGGATGAACAACGCCCCACAGCCAGCCGGCGACGGAGCCTACATAGCGCTGCTCGAAATCGCGGCGGACTAGTTGGGCTACTAAGGCTCGGCCGGTTATTAGGTTTTTTGCGAAGTGGCGGCCGGGGATTCTTTTCACTTTTTGAGTTTAGCGGGTTGGCAGCGCATGGCGCCGCCCCACACGGATACTTTTCAAAATAGGTTTAGGGGAATGAGCTAAACTCGGGATTGAATGCGGGTTTTTGCCGGGGCGACTGTTTTTCTTCTCACCGCTTGCGCACAGACGCTTGACGTTCCTCGGACGGAGCGGCTTACTTACGACATTGAATGGCGGCTGATTCATGCCGGGTCGGCGGTGGTTGACGCGCAAACTACCAGCGCCCATATGAAGCTGGAATCGGCGGGGATGGTTTCATCCTTATTCAAGGTCGAGGATGCTTACGGAGTCACCTACGATGAACCTTTTTGCGCTACCAGCAGCACGCTCGATGCGCAGGAGGGCAAGAGGCATCGCGAGACTCGGGTGACTTACGACCGGTCGAAAAACCGGGCCGATTACATCGAGCTCGATGTGTTGAAAAATGCCGTGCTGCACACCTATGACACGGCGATTCCGAACTGCGTGCACGATGTGCTGGGGGCTCTGATCAGTTTGCGGGGACTGGCGCTGAAGCCGGGCCAGTCGGCACAGATGCCGGTGAGCGACGGGCATCATTCGGCGTCGGTGAAAGTGGAGGCGCAGGAGAGGGAAGAAATCAAGACGTCGACGGGGACTTACAAGACGATTCGGTTTGAGACCTTCCTGATGAACGGCGTGGTTTACGGCCGGAAAGGCCGGGTTTTTATCTGGCAGACCGACGATGCGCGGCGGCTGCCGGTACAGATTCAGTTGCGCATGTCGTTTCCGGTGGGAACGGTGACGCTCCACTTGTTGAAGGAGGAGAAGCTGTGACGGCAGGAGACAGGAGTCAGGAGTCAGGAGTCAGAATAGCTGCACTGATTTTGATGACTGGTACGGCTTTGGTGGCGCAGGGGGAGAATCCACTGCTGCCTGCGGCGCAGATGAATTTGCTTTGCCTCCGGGTGGTGCAGTTGATGGATGCGGGGGGAGTTGCTGTGCCGGATTTGCAACGGGCCGCGGCGCCGATTATTGAGAGTGCTAAGCAGTCTTGTACGGTGCTGGAATCCAAGCCGGGGACTACTCAGCCGGTGTTCTCGCTCATGAATAGCGTTCGGGCTTATTTGACGTTATCGGACGCGGTGCCGAAGCCGTTTCCATTTCCTGAGACTGCGCAAAAGCAATTGACGGAATTGCGCGATGACGAGACGCGGCTCGATTCGCATTTTCGGGCGCTGCTCGATCAAAAAGAGGCTCGGCTGGCGAATCCGGATCGCGATAATTTGAAACGCTATGCGGAAGAGAATCGCAAGCTTCCTGCGCCCGATCCGGCAAAGCCGCGCGTCGTGTTTTTTGGGGATTCGATTACCGATTTGTGGCGGCTCAACGAGTATTTTCCGGACCGGGGGTTTGTGAATCGGGGCATCGGCGGGCAGATTACGGGGGAAATGCTGGGGCGGCTGAAGGCCGATGTGATCAATCTGCGGCCGTCGGTGGTGGTGATCCTCGCAGGGACCAACGACCTTGCGCGCGGGATTGCTTTGACGGGGATCGAGGACAATATGCTGATGATCGCGGATCTTTGCGACACCTACAAGATCAAGGTGGTTTTCGCGTCGCTGACGCCCGTCAGCGATTATCACAAGGCGGAGAATAAATCGTATGAGCGGACGCTGGCGAGGCCTCCGATTTTCATCAAGGCGTTGAATGAGTGGATCGAGACGTTCTGTGCCAATCGCCATCATGTGTATCTGAACTACCACTCGGCGATGGTGGATCTGAAGGGCGAATTGAAGGAAGATCTGGGCGACGACGGGCTGCATCCGAATGCGAAGGGGTATCGGATTATGGCTCCTTTGGCGCTGGATGCGATTCAGAAGGCGCTGCCGGCTAAGGTGGTGGCTCCTCCAGTTCCAACCGAGAAGAAACCTGTTAAGAAGGCGAAGGCGTCTAATTGAGTCAGAAGTCATCCATGAAGAAACTGCCAGAACGAAGCATTCCGCATGCTTACGCATGGCGGTTCAGAAGCTACGGATGCCTTGCGTAGAGCTATGGCTAAAGTGCGAGTTGTTTGCGCGTTCGTGGCGGTTATGGCGGTTACGTTTGCGCAGCGGCCGACTTCTGTGGCGGAGCTGGTCAGCTTCATCAAAGATACGATCAAGCGGAAGCAGGACGACCGGCTGGTGGCCGATTACTTGCTGAAGCGGATGAAGATGAAAGAGCGGCTGGACGATAAAACGGTCGAGGTGCTGGAAGGGCTGGGGGCGGGGCCGCGAACTACTGTCGCGCTGCATAAGTTGAGCAAGGAATCGGCAGGCCTCGCGGAGGCTGGACCTGCGCCAGTGGCTGTAGTCGCGCCGGCTCCGCGGCCTCCACCGGCGCCGCCCAGCTCGGTGGAGCAGGAGGCGATTCTCGATGAGATTCGCGCGAACGCGATTAATTACAGCAACGGGCTGCCGAATTTTCTCTGCACGCAGGTGACGCGACGGGCGGCCGATCCTACGGGAACGGGCGATCATTTCCGGCAACTGGATACGATTCAGGAACAGCTCAGCTTCTTCGA
>Ga0182024_10006510_pt1 | contig 25609 bp, 18 predicted proteins | sample P32metaG_FD_120480 | JGI IMG/M metagenome (GOLD analysis project Ga0182024, IMG submission 120480) | Permafrost microbial communities from Stordalen Mire, Sweden - P3-2 metaG (Illumina Assembly) | ecosystem: Environmental > Terrestrial > Soil > Wetlands > Permafrost | place: Sweden: Stordalen...
ACTACACCATCAACGAGAAGATGCACGCGTTTGAGCGCTTCTCGCGATTCTGGGACACCCTCTCGGGAGCCGTCATGTTCGGAGCAGCCGGTGGCCCCGGATTCGGTATCAACAACTACGGCGGCAACTCCAACGGCGCGAACGACAGTCTGGCTTCCGGCATGGACATCGCCATCAGCCCGAAGTTGCTGACCGACTTCCGCCTCGGCTACTACCGGTACAACGTCATCGACACCAAGCATGACCAGGGCACCGAGTTTGCCAATACCCTGGGCATTCCGGGCATCAATATCGGCGGCCCCATCACTTCAGGTTCGCCGGGATTCAACGTTACTAACCTGCCTGGCGGCGGCGGTGGAACCAACGGCACGGTCTACGGTGACGGGCTGGGTATCAATCGCTGCAACTGCCCGCTGACTGAACGTGAAGACCAGTTCCAGATCGTCAACAACTGGACCAGGATTATCGGCAACCACTCTGTCAAGGTTGGCGCCGATCTTCGCTATGGACGCAACCTGCGTGTGCCTTCCGACAACGATCGCGCCGGACTGCTCAACTTTGCCGCTGGGCCTACGGCGAATCCCGCAACAAACACCGACGGCCTCGGATTCGGATCCTTCATGCTCGGCGACGTAACCAGCTTCAATCGCTACGTCTCCACTTCCACCAATGCCAAGGAATTCCAGAAGCGCACCTTCTTCTACGGCCAGGACACTTGGCGCGTGAACCACAAGCTGACGCTCAACCTCGGACTCCGCTGGGAGATCTACTTTCCAGAGTCGGTCAATGGCCCAGGGAACGGCGCTCTGCTGAACATCACCGATGGCTATCTGCACGTGGCCGGTGTCGGCGGTATTGGTTCCAACCTCGGCTGGAACATCGACAAAAAGAAGCAGTTTGCGCCGCGGATCGGCCTCACCTACCAGTTGGATGAGAAGACCGTTATCCGCGCGGGTTACGGTCGCAGCTTTGACACCGGCGTCTTTGGCTCCATCTTCGGCCATACCGTCACCCAGAACCTCCCAGTTTTGGCCAACCAGCAAATCAACTCGCCGAGTTCCCAAAGCGAGGCATTCAACCTGAGCAAAGGGCCCGTGGCCTACGCGACGATTCCTGTTCCCTCCAACGGCCTGCTACCAAACCCAGGATCGACGGTCAGTTCCAGCGCCCGCAACGACCCTCTCAACTTCCCGACCATCGATGCCTGGAACCTAGCGGTACAGCGCGCCCTTACCCCCACGATGTCGTTGACGGTGGCCTATGTGGGCAATAAAGGAACGCATACCCTGGGCGACGGCGACAGCAACGGCACCAACCCCAACGAGGATTTCGTCACCGTTCCGGGCGCAAATACCGTGACGGGCCAGACCCTTCACTACGATCCTTCGGTGGCCGCGAACACCATCGCGGCTAACGGGGGCACATCCACAACGAACTTCCTGCAGCGTTACTATGCGGCCAAGTTACCGGCCTGCAGCGATCCCAATTACGTCACTCCCACCGAACCGTTCGTTACACCGGGCATGTGCGGTTGGACGAACAGCATTGCCTTCAGAGGCGATACGCAGAACACCGAATTCGATGCTCTGCAGGTCACCCTCACGCAGACAATGAAAAACGGGCTCTCTGTCACTGGTAATTACCAGTGGGCCAGCGCATTCGGTGACACTACGAATCTCTGGACCTGGAGCCACGTTCTGCCCCACCTGCGCGACAGCCAGGTCCGCAACCAACAGCTCACGCTGTACGGTAGCTACGACCTTCCTTTCGGCAAGGGCAAGATGTTTGTGACCGATGCAAACCATGCAACCGACCTGCTGATTGGGGGGTACCAGCTCGCCTGGGTCACCAACTGGTCCGGCGGATTGCCGTTCACCGTCAGCTACAACGAAAACGGTCAGAACGTCGTCGACTGTCCGAATCCGGGGACGAGCGGAGGGTGCGATCCCAACGCGACGGGGCATATGAAGACCGGCCTCACCTCGTTTGTGACCAATTCTCACGGCACCGGTTCACGCACGTTCTATCAGCCGCAAACGACGAACGTGATCACCGATCCTGGAACCGGTATTTTCACAAACCCCGGTCTTGATACCTATGGCAACGCAGGTCTCAACACCTATCGTGGCCCGACGTTCTTCTCGACCGATCTGGCCATCACCAAGGCATTCACCATTTGGGAGAACGTCGCCACCAAATTCCGAATGGATGCCTTCAACGCGTTCAACCACATCACTGCGGGTAACCCGGGCGGCAACATCGAGTCGGTCGGTTCCATCGGCGGTGAGGGTGGCGGCTGCGGTCAGGGCAACGACTGCGGACCACGCCAGCTTGAATTCTCGCTCCGCGTACAGTTCTAAGGAGCGGAAGGTTGATTGGAGGGGAGCCGATGGCTCCCCTCTTCTTTTTGCTCAGGAGATGTGTGGGCTTTTGGCGGAAGAGAAGGTTGAAGAGGATTCGTTGCGCAGAAAGTACGGACAGGGAAGATGCCGGAGCGCGCGGCAACGCGCAGGCGAAGAGTTAAACTTTATGTGTAGATTCCTCATGACACGCGCATTGCTTTTTATTGTTTTTCTAGCGTGGTTTGCCGTTTCAGCGCAGGCGCAAGCGGTGCCGCAGGAAGCGGCTCAGACGGATGCTCCGACGATGGATTCGGCGCGGAAGCTGGCTGGCAAGGGACGACTCGACAAGGCAATGGCGCAGCTGGATGAGCTGGTGAAACAATCGCCGGAGCCAGCCGGCGCAGAGCGGCTGCGGGGACTCATTCTCTATCAACGAGAACGATTTCCGGAAGCGATCGAGGCTTTTACGAAGGCCGAGGGACAGGACCCGAACGATCACGAATCGATGGAGATGCACGGTGTGAGCCTTTTTCGGCTGGGCCGGATTCCCGATGCGATTCCGTTTCTGGAAAAGGGCCGGGCCGCGGTCGAGAGCGCGAACATCGATCCGAACTACGTACTAGCGCTGTGCTATGCGGACGTGCAACGCTACGACGACTCGCGTCGTGCGTTTGCAGCGCAATTTGGATTCGAACCGGATTCGGCGCAGGCGCATCTTCTGGCGGCGCGTTTATTTTTGCGGCGCGAGCTTCGCGAGCAAGCAGGCGTGGAGGCGGCGAAAGCATTAGCGCTGGAACCAAACCTGCCGCTGGCGCACGAACTGCTGGGCGAAGTGGCACTGTCGCACGGCGATGCGACGACAGCGATCAAGGAATTTGAACTAGAACGAACGATCGATCCACTGAACCCAGACTTGTATGATCGGCTGGGTGATGCGTACGTGCGCAAGGGGCAATACACGCAAGCGCAAGAGGCGTTGAATCGGGCAGTGCTGCTGGAGCCGAGCGCGACAGGGCCTTACATTCTGCTGGGAGAGACATTTCTGAAACTGAACGAGCCGATTCAAGCGCTGCACTACCTGGCTCACGCCGTGCAGATGGACCCTTCGAACTACATTACGCATAATTTGCTGGCGCAGGCCTACAAAGCGACAGGGCAGGTGGATGCAGCCAATCGCGAGTTCCACCTGGTGGTGGATCTGCAGCATCGGAATGATCCTAAGCCGGCGGAGAAGTAAGTGATGCGGGCATTGAATGCCGCGGTGCGATGCGGGCTGGCTTGCGCGCTTTTGAATGCGTGCTTGCCCGCTGCTGCGCAGGCCAGTAAGGCTGCGGACGCGGAGACGGTGAAGAGAGCGGATGCGGCGTTTCACGCCGGATTTGCCGCGCAGCAGAGCGGCGACCTCGCACTGGCGCGCGCGAAGTTTGCCGAAGTGGTAAAGCTGGCGCCGAAGATTGCGGAAGCGCATGAAGCACTGGGCGCGGTACTGTTGGAGTTGAACAAGCCGGCGGAGGCGATTCCCGAGCTGGAAGCGGCTGCAAAACTGAAACCGAGTGAGGCTGGGAGCGAAACGAACCTGGCGCTCGCTTATGCCGCGATCGGGGACGCGGCGAAGGCGATTCCGCACTTTGAGGCAGCGCTGCATCCGGCACGTGATACTGCTTCCGGGCGGGTGAACGCGGCGTTTTATGACGCGTATGGGCACGCGCTTGCGGCGGCTGGCAGGCCGGGTGATGCGATTGCGCAGTTTGTCGCTGAGGAGGAATTGGCGGGCGAGAGCGCCGAACTGGAGGATGCGATCGGGTCGCTCTACGCGCAACAGAGAGAGTGGGTCGAAGCACGCAAACGGTTCGAGCATGCGCTCTTGCTGAATGGATCGCTTGCGAGCGCACGGATTCATCTGGGTGTGTTGCAGCGAGAGCAGGGTGATGTTGCGGATGCGCTGGGCGCGTTGGAAACCGCGGCAAGAGCCGCTCCGCTCGATGCGCGCGCAGTCTTTGAGTATGGGCGGACGCTGGCCGCTGCTGGGCGAGACGATGAGGCGGCCCTTCAGTTTGAGGCGACGCTGAAAGTGGACCCACAGCTGGCCGGTGGGCAGCTGGAATTGGCGATGGCGCTCCAGAGGCTGGGACGACAGCAGGAGGCGATACCGTGGTTTGAGCAGGTGGTTGCGCGCGAGCCCGAGAATGCGGTTGCGTTGACGAATCTGGGACTGGCATTGACGCTGACAGGAAATGCGAAAGAGGGAATCGAGGTTCTGAAGCGCGCGCAGGCGTTGGATACGAACGACGCAGTTGTGTATAAGGACATGGGCGTGGCGCACGTGCAGTTGTCGGCGTTCGACGAGGCGATCGCGGATTTTGAGAAGGCGCTGACGCTGGAGCCGAACGACCCGGAGCTGCACTACGACCTGGGTCTGGCGTACAAATTCAAAGACCAATATGAGGACGCGATCAAGGAGTTGAGCCGCGCCGGCGAGATGGATCCGATGCTGCAGGATCCACCGTATACGTTGGGGATTCTGCTGATGCAGATGGGCAAGCTCGACGATGCCATTGTCCAACTGAAGAAGGCTGTGACACTGCGGCCGGAGAGCGGCGATGGGTGGGCGATTCTGGGGAGCACTCTGAAGCAGGATGCGCGTTTGCCGGAGGCCGCGGATGCGTTGAGGAAGGCGATTCCTCTGCTGCCGGGACAGCCCGGGCCGCGGGTGACGCTGGGTGGGGTGCTTGCGGAAGAAGCGGGAGAATTGGCGGCGCAAGCGGATGCAGCGACGAGCGCAGGAGACGCGGCGAAGGCTGCGGATTTGCAAAAGCAGATGACGGCGTTGCGCAGCGAGGCTGCGGGGTTGCGCAAAGAAGCAGCCGATCTGGCGCGGAGCGCAGTAAATCGGCAGAAGTCGAACTTCGCGATGAATGCGGGGAACCAGTTGATGCTGCGCGGACAGATTGCCGATGCCATTGCGCGATATCAAGAATCGATTGCGGCCGATCCGACATTTGCGGTCCCGCATGGACAGTTGGCGATCGCGTATGAGCGGCAGGGGCGCGGAGAAGATGCGGCGGCGGAGAGGGCGAAGGCGAAGCAGTTACAGACGTCTTCGCAGGAGAAGCAGAATTGAGCGTCGCTGAGCAGAAGGCCTATGAGCGCTGAGATACGAATTCCGTCCATCTTGAGAATCGGCGGAGGATCGTTCGGCGAAGCAAGCGTGCTGCTGCTGCAGCTCGGATGCAAGAAGCCGTTGATTGTGACTGATCCCTTCCTGATGAAGACGCAGCTTGCGGAGAGAATGCGGAAGCAGATCGACGACGCGGGGATGCGCGCGGGGATTTTTCACGAGACGGTGGCGGACCCGACTTCCGATGTGGTGGATGCTGGGGTCCACGTGTTTCGCGGAGGTGGGCATGACAGCCTGGTGAGCCTGGGAGGCGGGAGTCCGATGGATACGGCGAAGGCTATGGGGATGCTGGTAGCCAACGGGGGAAAGGTGCGGGACTACAAGGTGCCGCATCCGATTCCGGTCGCGGGGCCGCCGCATGTTGCCATCCCGACAACGGCGGGCACGGGCTCGGAGGTGACGCGGTTCACGGTGGTGACAGATAGCGAGACCGGAGAAAAGATGCTGATCGCCGGTGGGGTGCTTGTGCCGGTGGCCGCGCTGGTGGATTTTGAGCTGACGTTGAGTATGCCAGCGCGACTGACAGCCGATACGGGCACTGACTCGCTGACGCATGCGATTGAGTCGTACGTGAGCAGGAAGGCGAATCCCTTCACCGATGCGTTGGCGTTGACCGCGATGCAGACGATTTGGAAGGCGCTGCTAATGTGCGTGCGCGAGCCGGGCAATCGGGAAGCGCGCGAAGCGATGATGCTGGCGGCAACGCAGGCGGGCATGGCGTTCTCAAATGCAAGCGTGGCGCTGGTGCACGGGATGAGCCGGCCGCTCGGAGCGCATTTTCATATTCCACACGGGCTTTCGAATGCAATGCTGCTGCCGGCGGTCACGGCATTTTCCGTCGAGGCTGCGATGGAGCGCTATGCGCAGTGTGCGCGCACTATGGGCATCTCTTCGGCAGAGGATACGGCGGAAAAGGCAGTGGACTTGCTGATTCGCGCTTTGTATCGCAGGAATGCGGAGCTTGAGGTGCCGACGCCTAAGCGGTTCGGCATCCAGGAGGAGCAGTACTTCGCGCGGATTCCGTTCATGGCGGAGCAGGCACTTGCGTCGGGATCTCCGCAGAACAACCCGCGCGTGCCGACGGCGGAAGAGATCGCGACGATCTATCGCGCGTGCTGGGATGGATCGGCGTTGGATTGAATTTGAAGTGTTGTGTCTGCGCACGAGGGTCCAGATCCGCCGTCTTGCAGAGTAGAATGCTCTTTCGCACAAAGGAGCTCCATGACTCGTTCTCGTGTTGTTCTGTTATTGCTTCTGTTAATCGTTGGATTCGCTGCTCATGGGAAGCAGGCGCGTGCGCAGGAACGATGGACGGAGGAGCGCGCGAATGCGTGGTATGTGCAGCAGCCGTGGCCGGTGGGCGCGGATTTTCTGCCGTCGACGGCGATCAATGAGCTGGAGATGTGGCAGGCGGACACGTACGATCCGGCGACGATCGATCGCGAACTGGGATGGGCCGAAGGGATCGGCATGAACACGATGCGCGTGTTTCTGCACAACCTGTTGTGGGAGCAGGATGCCGCGGGATTCCAGAAGCGAATGGATGATTTCCTGACCATTGCGGCGCGGCATCATATCCGGTCCGTGTTTGTGCTATTCGATTCGTGCTGGGAACCGTTTCCAAGACTGGGGCCGCAGCATCCGCCGATTCCGGGAGTGCACAACTCGGGATGGGTGCAGGCGCCGGGTGCGGTGGTGCTGGCCCATGCGGCGCAGTATCCGAAGTTGGAACAATATGTGAAGGGCGTGGTGGGGGCCTTTGCAAACGACAAGCGCATTTTGGCGTGGGACTTGTGGAACGAGCCGGACAACGGCAACGACAGCTCCTATGCGAAGGGAGAGCCGAGAAACAAGAATGAGATCATCGCGACGCTGCTGCCGCAGGTGTTTCAATGGGCGCGGGCACAACATCCGATTCAACCTTTAACGAGCGGCGTGTGGCACGGCGACTGGAGTTCGCTGGCGGTGATGACGCCGGTGGCGCAGATTCAAATTGAGCAGTCGGACGTGATCAGCTTTCACGATTACGGATGGCCGGAGACGTTTGAAGCGCATGTGAAGATGCTGGAGAAGTTTCATCGGCCTCTGATTTGCACGGAGTACATGGCACGCAATATCGGGAGCACATTCGATACGATCCTGCCCATTGCGAAGCGCGAGCATGTGGGCGCGATCAACTGGGGACTGGTGGCGGGCAAGAGCCAGACATGGATTCCGTGGGACTCGTGGCAGAGGCCGTATGTAAGCGATCAGCCGGCGATCTGGCAGCACGATGTGTTTCATCCGGATGGCAAGCCGTATCGGGAGCGCGAGGTGGAGATCATTCGAAACCTGACCACGTGCGGTGGGGCTAACTGCCGCTGACGCGGCCACCTGCGGTGGGGCTAACTGCCACTCACGTGGCTAGAGAGCGAGTGGGCCCGATGGATCGGCGGAGTTTTTTAATTACTGCGACGGGAGCGGGCGCGCAAGTTGCCTGGGCGCAGACAGCAAACAAAACTCAAGCGGACGGCAAGCCTTCCGAAGGGCTGCAGCGGATTGCGCGGGCGAAGCGGGCTGCGTTGGCGATGCAAAGGCGGGATTGGGAACAGGGGATCCTGGCACAGGCGTTGCTTGAGGCGGGCGATCGCGAGGGTGTGATTCTGCTGACCAAAGCTGCGATGGTACAGCGCATGCCAGACGGACGGCTGGGCGTAGTGGTGAGTGGCGGACCTACCGATCCAGCGATGGGTGGAGTTGCCTACGCGCAGGCGGCGGAATGGACCGGCGACCCGGCGATGCATGAAGCGGTAAGCGGGCTGCTGGAATGGATCCGGCACAAAGCGCCACGCAGCAGTGATGGAGTTTTGTATCACGTGTTCGATGGGCCGGAGATGTGGTCGGACGGATTCAATGGAGCGCCGCCGTTTCTGGCAGCGATGGGTTTCTATGATGAAGCGCTGAAACAGATCGAGGGATTTCGGGCGCGATTGTGGGATGAGAAAAAGCAGCTGCTGGCGCACATCTGGGATGAGGGCAAGCGGCAATTCCAGGACGGACATTTTTGGGGCGGCGGGAATGGGTGGGCTGCGGCAGGATTGGCGCGGGTGATTCGGAGCTGGCCGCGAGAGCGGAGTGCGGAACGCGCCAGGCTGGCGGAGTTTGCGCGGCAGATTGTGGATGGGAGCCTCGCGCATCAGCGTGCGGATGGGTTGTTTCACGATGTCGTGGATGAGCCCGTGACGTTTGTAGAGACGAACCTGGCGCAAATGTTGGCGTACGCGATTTATTCGGGGGTTGCCGAGGGATGGATGCCGGTGAGTTATCGGGAGCATGCGAACGGGATGCGTTCGGCGGCGCGGGCGAAGATGGATGCGTTTGGGTTTGTGCAGGGTGTGTGCGGCGCGCCGGAGTTCGATCGGCCGGGGATTTCGACGGAGGGACAGGCGTTTTGCATCCTGATGGAAACTGGTGGGGAGCGAGTGGTGAACGCTTGATGGGTTCGTGCTTTCCCACGTCTCAAAAGCGAGACGTGGGGCACCCATGGTCGTACGGATTTGCGCGTTGTGAAAAACAACTGCAGGTCTTCCGACTCCTAACCCCAGCGACGAAGACCTGTCGCCGGGGACCACGACTTCACTGCGTGCTTCGCACGTAGCTTCGCTCAGGATGACAGCAGCTGGTTCAGGTTTGTGCTTTCCCACCCTAGCGGAGCTAGGATGGGGCCCAAGACAGCGCGGATCGATGCAACCAAAGGCAACTGCAGGTCCTTCGACTGCGCTTCGCTCCGCTCAGGATGACAATTCAAGAACAGCATCCAAGATTGCATGGGAGCGACTAGACTGTTGCTGCGATGAAGAAGCCGCGCAATATTTTGCGATGGTTGTTCGATGGCCGCTGCGGCCCGGTGGACAGGCTGATTCCGCGCTGGATTTTTTTGCGTGCGCTGGCGGCGATTTACTTCTCCGCGTTCTATTCGCTGCTGTTTCAAATCAAGGGGCTGATCGGGCCTGACGGGATTTTGCCGGCGAACCAATACCTGGCGGCAGTGGCGCGTTCGCTTGGCTCAGCGAAGTACTGGTACGCGCCGTCGTTGTTCTGGATTTCATCCAGTTCACAGATGATGATGGCGATGACGTGGATCGGTTTGATCGCGGCGGGCCTCGCGTTTCTGAATTTGTGGCCGCGGTTGAGCTTTTTTGTTTGCTTTGTGTGTTTCCTCTCGTTTGTTGGTGCGTCGGGTGAATTTTCCGGATACCAGTCGGATGGGATGTTGCTGGAGGCAGGATTTCTGGCGCTATTCTTTGCGCCGCGCGGCCTGATGCCGGGATGGGGTGCGAACGATCCACCGTCGCGCGCGAGTTTGTGGCTGCTGCAGTGGGAGTGGTTTCGGATTTATTTCGAATCCGGCATGGTGAAGCTGCTGAGCGGCGACGAGCAGTGGCGCAACATGACGGCGATGGACGAGTACTACCAGAACGGGCCGCTGCCGACGTGGATTGGATGGTATGCGGAGCACCTGCCGCACTGGTTTCATGCGGCTTCGGCGGCGGGCACGCTGGTGATGGAGTTGGGCATCGTGCTGATGCTGTTTTTCCCACGGAAGGTTCGGCTGATTTGTTTTTTGATTGTCACGCCGTGGGAGATCGGGGTGATTCTTACGGCGAATTACACGTTTCTGAATTACCTGGTGTTGGCGCTGGGAGTTTTGCTGCTGGATGACAGGACGCTGGCCCGGCTTGTGCCGCAGCGATGGAGGCCTCCGGTGGTGGTGCGCACTCCGGAGATCGAAACCGAGGAGCAATTATCGATTTTGACAGTGACGGAAGGTAGCGCAGTGGCGGAGGATGCGGCGACGACTGCGGCGGAGGAAGCGAAATTGACGCGCACGACGTGGCGCCAGCGGATTGGGCGGCGTGGGAGCGCGATTGGGCTGGCTCTGAGCGCGGTGATGCTTACCTGGATTGCGTATGACACAACTGTCGAGATGATTGGGATCCCAATCCGTGGGGTTTTACTGCCTATGGCACCTGTGGCAGGGCTTGAACCTTTCAGAATTGCGAATCAATATGGGCTTTTTGCGGTGATGACCCGGGGGCGCTACGACATTGAGTTTCAGGGGTCGAACGATGGGGAGAACTGGACTCCTTATCTTTTTCGCAACAAGCCACAGCTCTTGAATGAGCCGCCGCGAGTTTATGCGCCGTATCAGCCACGGTTCGATTGGAATTTATGGTTTGCGTCGCTGGGAGACTGGCATCAGAACGAAATCGTTCCGCTGACAGAGGAGCGGCTGCTCGAGAACGATGCGGTTGTTGTGGCGCTTTTCAAGGGCAATCCGTTTGGGCGGTCGGCGCCGAAGATGGTGCGGGCGGTGCTGTGGCGGTATTGGTTTACTTCGTTGGAAGATAAGCGGCAAACGGGTAATTGGTGGCGAAGGGAGTATCTTGGGCTGTATGCACCGGAGATGACGCGGACGGCGGACGGCAGATTTGCGGTTGTAGAGTGGCCGCAGGAGTTGGCGCCGCACGATTGACTTAGGTTTCTCATCGCGTGACCTCGTATTTTGGGGTTTGTGCTTTTGCACCCTTTCGCCAGAAGTTGAAAAGCAGGTCCTTCGACTTCGCTGCGCTCCGCTCAGGATGACAGAAAGGATGGGGCACGGAAGATGGTACATAAATGGGACGGTCGTGAATCACGGAGACTGAAGCGATGAAGAACGCGCTGGTGATCGGATCGGGGCCGAATGGGCTGGCGGCGGCGATTGCGCTGGCGCAGGCGGGGCTGCAGGTGGAGGTATATGAAGCGGAAGCTGAGGCGGGCGGCGGCGCGCGCACGCTGCCGCTGACGCTGCCGGGATTCCTGCACGATTTTGGATCGGCGGTGCATCCGATGGCGGTGAGCTCGCCGTTTTTTAAATCGCTGCCGCTTGAGAATTATGGGTTGGAATGGGTTCACGGCGAGTCTCCTCTGGCGCATCCGCTGGATGATGGGACGGCAGTGATACTCGAGCGCGATCTCGCGACGGCGGATCGCGTGCTGGGGATGGATGGAAGGCGATGGCGCGCTTTGCTGGAGCCGCTGGCGGAGCATTGGGACGAATTTGTGAAGGATGCGCTGGGTCCCGTGATTCGGCTGCCGCGACACCCATTGCGCATGGCGCGGTTTGGATTGAGCGGCGTGCAACCGGCGCGATGGATTGCGCGGAACGAACTTGAGGGCGTGCGCGCGCGGGCGTTATTTGCGGGGTTGGCGGCGCACTCGTTTTTGAGTTTCGATCAGCCGTTGAGTTCGGCGATCGGCCTGGTGCTGGGCGCGGCGGCCCATGCGGTGGGATGGCCGGTGCCGCGGGGTGGTTCTGGTGCGATCACTCGCGCGCTGGTGTCGCATCTTGAAAAGCTGGGTGGTACGGTGCATACATCGCGGCGCATCGATGCGCAGGCCTGGAAGGAACTAGGCGGAGAGAAAACGCTGACGTTATTCGATACGCCGCCGCGCGCGCTGATGGCGATTGCACGCGAGCATGTGAATGAGGGATTTTGGGGAACGGCGAAGAAGTTTATGCCGGGGCCGGGGGTCTTCAAGATCGACTATGCGCTATCGCAGCCTGTGCCATGGAAGGCGCACGATTGCCAGCGCGCGCTTACGGTGCACCTTGGCGGGACATACGACGAGATTGCGGCTTCAGAAGATGCGATGGCACGTGGGCGCTGTGCGGAGCGGCCGTTCGTTATCGCGGCACAACCTTCGCTCTACGACGAGACGCGTGCACCGGCGGGGAAGCATGTGCTGTGGGCTTATTGCCATGTGCCGAATGGGTCGACTGTGGACATGACGGAACGGATTGAAACACAGATTGAGCGGTTCGCGCCGGGATTCAAGGATTGCGTGCTGATGCGGAAGGCGTCGTCTCCTGTGGATCTGGAGGCGATGGACGCGAACCTGGTGGGCGGCGACATCAGCGGCGGGGCGATGACGATACGGCAGTTTCTGTTTCGACCGAGCATGAGCAATTATGCGACGGGCACGCGGGGAATCTATCTGTGCTCGTCTTCGACGCCACCAGGGGGCGGGGGGCATGGGATGTGCGGCGCGAACGCGGCGCGACTGGCGCTCAAGCAGATGCGCTGAGTGAGGACGATCGGCGAGAGCCAAAACGCGGCTGACCGGTGTCTATACAGAGTATGCTCAGGAACGTGGACGCGGCTGCACCCAAGCCGGACGAGCTCGCTGTGCCTGACGGGACCGATGCGCAGGCCGGGGATGCTTTGTCGCTTGAGTTCGCAGGATTGCCGGAGAGACTGCTCGAGGAGCTTTGGGTTGCGTCGGAAGCAGAAGCGTGCGGATTGTCGCTTGCGGAATTCGGCAGCATTCTTGCGGGCGTGGGAGCCAAGCACAATTTCGGCATTCCTGCAGGAGTGAAGGCGGGGAGCAAAGAGCGGGAGGCATTCTTTCTCGGGCTGCACCTGGGCGAGTTAGCGCTGGCGCATGGATGTGCGCGGGGCAAGGAAGAGGCGTGGGTACGATTTCTGCGGTTGTATCGCTGGGGATTGACGCAGGCTGCGACAGCGATCACGGGGTCGGCGAGCCTGGGAGCAGAGCTGGCCGATTCGCTCTATGCGGAGCTGTATGGACTGCGTGCGAACGATGGGGATCGGCGGTCGCCGTTTGCGTCGTACTCGGGGCGAGGCTCGCTGCAGGGATGGCTGCGCACGACGCTGGTGCAGCGATTCAGAGATCACCACAGACGCACACATCGGGAGAGTCCGCTGGAAGAGATAGATTGCGCCGCTCCGATTGCAGAGGCGCCGGCGGACACGGAGATGCGCACGCTGACCGATGCGGTGGCGCGCACACTGGGCGAGTTGGAGGCTGCGGATCGGTTTCTGCTGGCGGCGTATTTTCTGGATCGGCAGACGCTGAAGGAGATTGCGCTTACCTTGCAAGTACATGAAGCGACGATCAGCCGGAGGTTGAAGCGGCTGGCCGCGGATGTGCGCAAGAATCTAATCGGAAATCTGCGGAGAAGCGGGATGAGCAGGCGCGCGGCGGAAGAAGCACTGGGGGTGGATGTGCGCGATCTGGAAATAAACCTGAGAAGCTTGCTGCAAAGTTCGCAGATTGCTGCGTTCCATCAAGGAGAGGCAAGGGAAAGTGTGGTTTCGGGAGAGGGCGGAGTCTCGGCGGCATTGGATTAGGGATGAGAGAAGCGATTCAATTCGGACACGGCTCGGGGCAGCATCCTGACGCGGACCAGATGAGCGCGTTTGTGGAGCACGCGCTGCCGGCGCATGAGCGGGAGGAGATGCTCGCGCACCTGGCGGTGTGTCCGGAATGCCGCGCAACGGTTCGACTGTCGCAGGAGGCGGTGGAAGAGGTTGCGGAAGAGATTGAGGAGCCTGTTGCGGTTCCGGTTGAAGTGCCGAAAAGAAGGCCGTGGTTCGCGGGGTGGGTTGTGGCCTGGCCGGTGGCGGGCGCTTTGGCGGCGATGGTCGTGTTTGCTATGTATATGCGGCACGAGGCTCTGGTGCGGCGAGGGGCGAACGAGCCGACGCGGCTGGCGGAGTCGCGTGCACCTGCGCGGCCAGAGATGGAAGAACGGTCTGTGAGTAAGCCGGCGCCAGAGCGGAACGAGAAGGCGAAGAGAGCCGAGCAGGCGGGAGAATCGCTGAGGGCTGTTGGCGCGAAGGCCGAGCAGAATTTGGATGCGAAGAAAGCATCGGGTGAGCGCGCGTCCGCGGCCGGCGGACTTTTGCAGTCGAGTCGGATCCTAGCGGCGCCGGAGGGATTTGCGGGGAATGCGCCGATGGCTCGACCGGCGAGCCCTGCCGCGCCGTCTGCTGCGGCGCAGCAAGAGCCGGTGGCCGGTGCAATGCGGCAGACGCTTCAGACGGCGATCGGGGGGCCGATCGAAACTTCAAACGCGGACTTGGCGAGTGTCACACTCGACCAAATGAAGGTCGCGCCGGCTCTGCATCCTTTGCCTAGCGGATTACCGGTGTTGTCGTTGGCGACACATGGGCGGCAAATGGTCGCGATCGATGCGCGGAACGCTGTGTTTGCCAGCGCGGATGGAGGAGCGCACTGGACTGCAGTTCCCACGGTGTGGACGGGACGGGCGGTGAAGGCTGACCTGGTGTCGTACGGAATGAGCGGCGGCACGGCTGTTGCGGGCGGACGGATGGCGGAGTTTGCCAGCACGAATCGCGTGGTGCAACAGGCACAAGCGGTGCGGGTTCCGGGGCCGACTGGATCGGTGACGCCGCGTGCGGAGTTGACGGGGATGGTGCGGGATGCGAGTGGCGCTGCAGTGGGTGGTGCGACGGTCACGGTGACGGATGGCGCGGGACGCACGGCGGGGACTTCGATCGCGGATCAAGCGGGACGGTATGGGGTGGACGGACTGGCGCCGGGGATGTATGACGTGACGACGCAGGCGCCGGGATTTGAGCGGCGGACGCTGCGGGCGGTGAACGTGATTCCATCGCGACCGAATGAGGCGGATGTTTCGTTGAAGGTGGGAGCGGCGAGCGAGAGCGTGACGGTGGAGGCGGAGACGAACGACAGCCTGACGACGATCACTACGGCCAAGTCTGCCGCGGCGCCCGTATTTGAGATTACGACGGACAACGGCGATCGCTGGACCAGCGCAGACGGATTGGCATGGAAGCGGAAATAGCGGTTTCGCAATTCGCAAACATTGGTGGTTGCACACGGGTCGACGAACGGTGCCCCGGGGCTGAAGCCCCGACTTTCTATTGTGCTGGATTCATGGGCCTGAAGGCCCATGCTCCCTCCATTCGATAAACGGCTGGTCGGCAATAACTCCCTCCGGGTTCAGTCGGTAGAACAAACAATCTAAAAATTTGGTGCAAGTTTCTGGCAGAGGCACGTTCTTCTGTCAGACGCGCCGCTAAGGTATCTCGGCGCGCGGGAGAACTTGCATGCTTTCCTTTCGATCGATGGGCCGCTTTCTGGATTTGCCTTGCGTTGCGGTTTTTCTCTTTTTTGCGTGCGCGATGGTGGGCGCGGTGAGTGCGCCGGCGCAGCAAATCAGTGCGATCTACAGGCACGGGAACCTAGCGGTGACGATTCCATATCGCGCGGCGCAGGCTGAAACAGGGAAGCTGGTTGCGGAGATTCTCGATCCCGAGAATCACGTGCTAGGCCGCGTGGAAGGCACAGAGCAGACCACTGCGGGCGGTGGAGTTTGGGAGGAGACGATTGCGCCCGCGAAGCCGCTGGCACTGGAGGACCTGGTGTGGCAGCGGATTCGCTACCGGTTCGAGCCTGATGGCGGGAAGGCGCCGGCGGTTGAAGGAATCGAGTCGATTGCCGAGGTTCTGCGAAGGCCGGTGGTGCATGTGCTGGGGCAGACGGAGTACATGGCGGGGAGCCGCGCGGCGATTCGGGTGATGGTTTCGGACGCGGCGAAGAACGAACCGCTGACGGGCACGCTGCGGGTTGGGCTGGTTGGACCGAAGGGCGAGTCGAAGGCGCTGTTCTCGGGGACGCTGAATCGGAGGGGCACGGTGGAGGCGGGCTTCCGGGTGCCGCATGGGTTGGTGGGAAAGTATGCGTTGAAGTTTTTGGTGGACACGGCTGTTGGGTCGTCCGAGGAGACGGAGCCTGTAGCGATCAAGGACAAAGCATCGATTTTGTTGACAACGGAGAAGCCGGTTTACCAGCCGGGACAAACGATCCATGTGCGTGCGCTGGCGCTGGAGCAGGCGAATCACCACGCGGATGCGGCGCGGAAGCTGACCTTCGAATTGGAGGATTCGAAGGGGAACAAGGTTTTCAAGAAGGCAACAGAAACGGACAAATTCGGAATTGCGTCAGCGGAGTTCGCGCTGGCGGATGAGGTGAATCTGGGTGCGTATCATGTGCGCGCGTTGATGGGAGATGCCGAGGCGCAGGTGAATACGGCGGAAATTGCAGTGCAGGTGGAGCGGTACGTACTCCCGAAGTTCAAGGTAGCGGTGGAGTTTGACAAAAAGGATGGGAAAGAGAGGAGGGATTATCGGCCCGGGGATCATGTGACGGGCACGGTGCGCGCGAATTATTTTTTCGGCAAGCCGGTAGATGACGCCGTTGTCACGATCAAGGCTTCGAACATGGATGTAGAAGTGGTGGAGGCTGCATCGGAAAAAGGGAAGACGGATGGCGAGGGTGCGTTTCGATTCGATTTGAAGCTGCCGGAGTATTTCGCGGGGAAGCCGCTGAGCCAGGGCGCAGCGCGTGCGCTGATTGAGGCGACGGTGAAGGATGCGGCAGATCATGCGGAGACGCGGGGCGAGCCGATCACGGTGAGTGAGGCTCCGTTGCTGATCACGGCCGTGCCGGAGGGCGGAACGCTGATTCCGCATATCGAAAATGAAGTGTTCTTGCTGAGCGCGTATGCGGATGGGAGTCCAGCGAAGACAACATTGACGGTGCATCGGCCGGATGGGCACGAGGAGCGTTTGTCAACGAATGATGCGGGTGTTGCGGTGTGGAAGATGAATCCCGGCGCGGGGATGGAGGCGCTGCGGGTAGAGGCGGACGATCACAGGGGAAATCGCGTGACGAGTACGGTGCCGCTGGAGATGCGCGGGGGGACGGACCAGGTTTTGTTGCGCACAGAGCGGGCGGTTTTCAAGGCAGGTGACCGGATCGCACTGAAAGTGTTGTCGACACGAGCGCATGGAACCGCATATGTGGACGTAGTGAAAAGCGGGCAGACGATTCTGACACGCGATGTGGATCTGGAAAATGGGCAGGCGGAACTGAACTTGACGGCGACGCCGGAGATGGCGGGAACGCTGGATCTGGACGCTTATCTGTTTGGGCGCGATGCAGAGCCGGTGGCCGATCATCGGCTGGTGTTTGTGCAGCCAGCGGACGAGTTGAAGATCGAGGCGACGAGCGATGCGGCGGTGTATCGACCGGGAGGTGAAGCGCGGATTCGATTCCACGTGACGAATACACACGGCGAGGGTGTGCAGGCGGCGCTGGGATTGCAGGTGGTGGACGAGGCGGTGTTTGCGCTTGCGGAAAAGCAGCCGGGATTTGCGAAGGTGTTTTTTTATCTCGAGGAGGAGCTGATGAAGCCGCGGTATGAAATTCATTCGCTCTCCATGGAGAGTGCCGTGAGTCCGATTGAGCCGGTAGGGAACGGGCAGCCCGATATGGGCGTAAGGGCGCTGTTTGCTGCGACAGAGATGGCGATGCCAGCGAAACTGGACGTGGAGTTCGGAAAGAATCCGCCGGTGGAAAAACTCCGTGAGTATCAGGAGCGGTACCGCGCGGCGTTTGTGGAGCAGGTGCGTGGCATCGCGGACAGGTTGAGCCGGGAGCTTCGGGAGCATCCGGAAAACGTGGTGAAGGCCTTCGAAGCGTTGGAGGACGGGGCGGCACCGCGGGATGCGTGGAATACGCCTTTGCGCTTGGAGCCGGCAAGATGGACCCGAGCCAGGAACAACTACTTTCTTGTGCGCAGCGCGGGTGCGGATCGGCGGTTCGGAAACGGCGACGATTTGGTGGTGTATCTCGAAGTGCGAACCGGCAGTGTAGTAGGCGAGCTGGGGCACGGTGGAACGCTCGATGTGCGGACGGAACACGCTTGGGGACCGTGGAATGGACGAGCGGAGGTTGATGGAACGGTCGTGGATTTGTCAGGGGCTGTGGTTCCAGGAGCGACGGTGACGGTGCGGATGTTGACTGGCGGGGACGCGCGGACTGCGCACAGTGATGGGGAGGGGCGGTTCACGCTGGCCGCGCTGCCGGCGGGGAAGTATCGGATTGATATTGCTTCGCCGGGATTCGAGCGGCTTACGAGTGAAGTCAATCTGCAGGTTCGCGATCGTGCGGTGGTTGCGGCGACGTTGAATGTAGGCGCGGTGACCGAGGCAGTGACGGTGGAGGAAATGCCGATGGCGGCGCCGATGATGATGGCGGCGGGCGGAGCTATGGGCGGTCCGATGAGAGCGATGAATTTTGCAGCCGCCAAGGCGCAGGCGCAATTTGTGGAAATGGACAGCATGGCGCTGGAAAGGCGTGAGGCGCGGGATCTGAAGAAGGACGACGCCTCGGCGGGAGCAGGGGATGCGCATGTTCGCTCGTATTTTCCGGAGGCGCTCTATATCAATCCTGAAATTGTGACGGATGGGAAGGGCGATGCGAGCGTTGAGATTCCGATCGCGGATTCGATTACGACGTGGCGGATGGCAATGCTGGCTTCTACCGAGGCGGGCGCGCTGGGTACGGGGACGGCGAGCCTGAAGGTGTTTCAGGATTTCTTTGTCGATTTGGACTTGCCGGTGACGTTGACGCAGGGTGATCGCGTGTCGCTGCCAGTAGCGGCTTACAACTACACGGGCGGTGCGGGACGGGTGAAGCTCGCACTGAAGCGGGAGGATTGGTTTTCGCTGGACCAAGATTCGGCGAAGCAGTGGGACGATGCAGAGGAGAGTGTGGAGGTGGAAGCGGGGCGTGTGGGCGGAGCGCAGTTCACGATTGATGCGAAGAAGATCGGGAAGTTCAAGCTGACGCTTACGGCGCACATGGATGGCGCGGAGGGACGCGACGATGTAGTGGTGCGTGAGATTGAAGTGGTTCCCAATGGACGCGAGCAGAACCTGGTGTTTAATGGGCGGTTGGAAAAAACGGTGGAACACGAATTGAAGTTTCCTGCGCATGCGATTCCCGATGCGACGAGCATTTTGGTCCGGCTGTATCCGGGGCCGCTGAGCCAGGTGATCGAAGGGATGGACAGTATTCTCAGCATGCCGGGTGGATGTTTTGAGCAGACTTCGTCGAGCACCTATCCCAATGTACTGGCGCTCGACTACATGAAGCGGACGAAGAAGCTGACGCCGGAGGTGCATGCTAAAGCGGAAGGCTACATCGCGAATGGATACCAACGGCTGCTGACGTTTGAGGTGCCGGGCGGAGGGTTTTCCTGGTTTGGCCAGGCGCCGGCAAACAAGATTTTGACGGCGTATGGGCTGATGGAGTTCAGCGATATGGCCAAAGTTTCCGATGTGGACCCGCGGCTGATTGAGCGCACCGGCGCATGGTTGGCGAGCCAGCAGCAGGCGGATGGAAGCTGGAAGCCGGACACGTATTTCATCAATGAGGGCGCGACGAATCGCTTCAACGCGGACCAGTTGCGGATCACTGCGTATATCGCTTGGGCGCTTGCGAACACCGGTGCGCAGGACGGAGCGGTAGAGAAGGCGAGGCGGTATGTTGAGGCACACATGGATGCAAAACCGGATGCGTACACCCTGGCGGTAATCGCGAATTTCGCGGTGGATTCGAAGAGCGATCGCGAGTTCACGCGCAGGGCGATGGAGGCGTTGATGGATGCGCGGACGGAAAAGGGCGATGAGGTTTCGTGGAGCGCACAGGAGACGGGTGTGTACTCGACTGGCGAGAGCGCGGCGATTGAGACCACGGGCCTGGCGACACAGGCGCTGCTGAAGTGGGGACAGGCTTCGGAGACTGCGCGGAAGGCACTGGCTTACCTTTCAGCGCACAAGCAGGCGTCGGGGAATTGGGGCACGACGCAGGCGACGATCATGGCGTTGCGCGCGCTGCTTCTGTCGACGGAGCTGAGTGCCGCGGATGTGCACGGATTGGTGGTGGTGAAGGTCGATGGCAAGGACGTGGAGACGTTGAAACTGACGGAAGAGAACAACGATCTGTTGCACCAGTTTGTTCTGAAGGGGATTGATGCGCAGGCGGCACATGCGGTGGAGCTGACGTTTGACGGGACGGGAGGGCTGGCTTACCAGGTGGTGGGGCGGTTCTTCACGCCGTGGAGCGAGGAGCATGAGAACGAACACGAGCATGGGGCGCTGACGATTGATGTGGCGTATGACCGTGCGACGCTGGCGCAGAACGATGTGGCGACGGCGACGGCCACCGTACGGAACAACTTGCCGGAGGTCGCGAAGATGGTGATGGTGGATTTGGGGATTCCGCCGGGGTTCGATTTGCTGAGTGAGGATTTGCAGGCGTTCCAGGAGAAAACAGCGGGGGATGCGAGCGGGCGGCTGGAGAAGTTTTCGCAGACGGCGACTCAGGCAATTCTTTACTTTAACGGGCTGGCGCCGGGGCAGACGGTGAGTTTGAAATTCCGGCTGCGGGCGAAGTATCCGATTCGCGCGAAGACATTCGAGTCGCGGGTGTATGAATACTACGATCCGGCGGTGAGCGCGACGGCGCCGCCGGTGGAACTGGAGGTGCGCGAGCGGTGAGGGTTTGTTGGTGTAAACTGAAAAGCGAACCCCAGGGCCGGCTCACCCGAGCCGGCTTGATTGTGTCGGGACGTGGCTCAGCCTGGTAGAGCACTCGCTTGGGGTGCGAGGGGTCGGCAGTTCAAATCTGCCCGTCCCGACCATTTAATTCACTTTATTGTGTTTAAGTTCGAGCTTTTTCCAATCGCTGGCTTCGGTCTTCCAATTCCCCAATTGTGACGTGATTGTGACGTTATCCAATGCGGCCACGGCCTTGCGCTTGGCTTCTTGGCGTATGTGTGAGTAGTGCGTCAACATCTCACGGCTGACGTGTCCAGCGATTGACATGATGGTCTGTTCGCTGGCGTCCGCCGACTCAGCAAGCTTGGTAATCGCATGGTGCCTCAGGTCGTGTGGTCGCAACCCCTCCAGCCCAGCTTCCTTCGCCAGCCTTCGCCATGCAGTCCGCCAGCCCCAGCGGCTGAGAGGGTGAGCCGGGTCATACTCCTTGCCTGACACACGGCTCGGCATAAGGTAGTGGTCAGGTTGAGTCGCTCCCAGTATCCGGGCTCTGACGAGCAACTGCTCAACAGCCCACATCGCTGTTTGATTAAGTGGGAGAATTCGAACCCGGAACCTGTTCTTTCCCACCCGCACCGAGACTGTCTGAGATTGGAGGTCAATGTCACCGATGCGGACATTCCGTAGTTCTACGCCGCCAGCAGTTGTGTTGGCCGTGATGAGGGCAACTAGAAACGCTACCTTCGATTCAGGGCGGGTACTTGCCACGGTGAACAGCTTCTCTTCCTGCTCGGGAGTCAGAGCCCGTCCAATGTTCTTCGGCTCCGGCAGTCGCTTGTAATCCTCCGCAAACCGCGTCCAGAGTTTGAACTTTTTCAGCACACGCCGCAGCACGCCGATTTCAATATTGATTGTGCGTGGGGCAATGCCTTCCTTTACTCGCTTCCGGGTGTACTCTGCCAAGGTGTCGAGCGTAAGGGAGCCGAGGGCTGAGGAGCCAAGATGCCGCTTCACTTGCTTGTAAGCATCCTTCTCCAATCGAATCGTTGACGCGGAGACCTCCACCCCTCTTCCTTGGAAGTAAATCTCACCAGCAGCGGAAACACTCAGCTTGGAAATCTTCGAAGGTAGAAGGCCACCGTGGCTCTGTGCTTCGGCGATTTTGGTCTTTTCGACGTTGGCGGCTTGTTGCCTATTCGACACTCTCAAAGGAATGCGAAACCGTTTCCCGTTGACCGTGAAGTCTGCCCAATAGTTCGCGGCCCGCTTGAAGACAACCATCATCTGACTTCCGTGCCTTGTTGGTGCGGCATGTGTCGTGTGAAAAAGCACGCGGCCACTGAGCGTCAGTGCCAGTGGCCGCGTAGTCAGTTGCTGGTTTACTTCGTCCTGATGAGGAGCCCCGGCGAGGCCGTGTTGGTCGAGACCAGCCGACCTGCCGCGTCTCGGGTCGTGGAGAATTTGTCGGAGGTGTGACCGAGAATGCGCCCACCCGAATCGCGTACCGTGCTTGACTTGTCGGAGTACCCCGTGGTCACGGAGCCCAAGACCTGACCGCTCTTTCGAACATATTCCATTTTTAATGGCATGGTTTTCTTCCTTTCAGGGTTTGAAGTGTGAATGGTTGTGTGGGAACGGCGTCACTGGCATTCAGGACGCCGGTGCGGATAGACCTCACTGACTTCCAAAGGATTGAATTTGGAATCCGTGAGGAGAGCTTCACGGAAGGTAGCGAACGCTTCGGTCAAACTACGCGGCCACCCCCTCCAGTTCTCTGCGAAGACCTTGAAAAGCGTTTCGGTGGCAGTCAGGTAATCTTGGTAGCCCCGATAGGATTCCAACCATCGCTCAATCGCCTCATCCAAGTCCGCCTTAGGATTCTTCATCATCCCGTCCTTCACCCGTTCTGTTTTCTGCTTTTTCACCCCTTTTCTGGGGTCTCCCGGCTTATCAATGCAGCAGCCGATGCACGGTTGATTTGCCGACACCAAGCTCAGCGGCGATGATGTTGAGACTCTTTCCAGCCTCGTGTAAGAGACGGACTTGTTCAGTGGTGATGGATGCACGGGGTCTTCCGCCAGTCCGGCCTTGAGCACGGGCTCTCTCAAGACCGGCTTTGGTTCTTTCACTGACCCTGATGGCCTCCTGCTTCCCGAGGGTTGATAGAAGGGCTATGAGGACATCGCCAAAGATGCCGGTTGTGTTGATGTACTCTTCGCAGTAGCTCCGATAGCCGATGCCGAACTCGGTCAGACGATTGAGGTACTTCATCGTCTGGAACGCGCCTTCCCGTGACAACCTATCGAGGCTCCAGAACAAGAGCAAATCCCATCGGCGTTTAGCAGCCTCCTTGAAAACTTCCCTCAAAGCCTCTCGGCCACTCTCGCCCTTCCGACCCGATGCAGTTTCCTCATACACGCGAACCACAGTCCAGTTTTGTTGCGCGGCGAATGCCTTCAACTGCCGAAGCTGGTTGGCGGTGTCCTGCCCCTTGTCCTTGGTCGAGACCCGGCAATAGATGGCGACTCGCATGTTTCTAGTCTATACGTATGTACGTATCTGCGTAAGTATCTTTCCCGTTAACATCCGTTATTGGGAAGGGGATTCCCCATCGCCAGAGACCCCGCAAATGCGGGATTTTTCGAGACCGAAATTAACAACGTTTTTGGGACGGCTGCAATGGAGGTCGTTTGACCGGGAAGCAGGGTGTCGGTATCCAGCCTCCTGCTACAAGCCGGTACGTATTTACGTCAGGAGGCTATACTGCCGGAAACGAGGAATCAGCTTTATGACAACCTCCAAGTCGCGGTCCGGAAGGACTGTGCCCAAGAAACGAGTCGCGCCGACCGCGCCCAAGCAGGAAGACCGGGTAGCCCTGACGCTCAAGGTCGATGGCAAGACCTACGTCCGACTCTGCACGTTAGGAGCTAAAGAGCGGCGGACAAACCAAGAAATTTTGCGGGAAGCGGTACAGCAATACCTTGACCGTATGAAGGCATAGAGTCACCCTTCGAAGGACTATTTCATTTTGCCTCCACAATTTGAGGTACGCATATGAGGGACGATTTTAATCAGGACACAAAATGGGTTCTTGCTCATAGAGCAAATCTCATCTGCTCAAACCCCCATTGCGAAGCAAGCACCGGAGGGCCGCAGGATGACCCATCGAAAGCACTCAACATCGGCGTAGCCGCTCACATCACAGCCGCATCGCCGGGTGGGGCACGCTATGACTCAACACTCCTACCCGAACAACGCAGTGCGGCGATGAATGGTATCTGGCTGTGTCAGAACTGTGCGAAGCTCGTGGACAGCGACCCGTCAGCTTATCCCTCTGAGCTACTTCACGCATGGAAGACAATGCGGGAAATCAACGCTAGGAATTCGATTGGGCAAACCGCATCAAAGGCTATTGAGACAGAGGCACAAAGAAAATCCAAGAAGATTCTCGAATCAAGTGACAAACCTGTGATGCTCGTAAAACTCCTAACTGGTCAACCCGCGCTCACGCTCGGTGCAAGACCATGGGCATCCGTGCGCGTGAAAATACTCGAATGTGATGAATTCTCTGTTCTGGTCTTGGGTGATGGGTGGGACAAGCCTCGTTCAATCCCCATGGACAAGATCAGGATTGGACGGGACGGAACACACAATTGCCTTGAGCTAATGGAATACGACTAGAGTTGGAGGTCAGTGCTGATTCGAGCAAAACTTCGGGTTGTGAGCCATGATTTCTACAGAAAAAGTATCAAGTGGCTGAACATGTGATACTTAGCCTCGGAACTGTTCCAGATGACCATGCCCAAAGAAAACCAACAGACTCCTACTTCGATTTACGGGTTCGCTGATGCTGCGACCGCTTTTGACCAGCGGCACCCCCATTGGCAAGGTGTGATGACTCGCCTTCATGGGGTCATCAACTTGGCATTCACACGAACGCATGGTGTGATGGCGAATGATATTGACAAGTTCGTGTATTTCTACGGGAACCTCGTCGCAGAAGACTTTATGGAGTTGTTCCTGATGGCGGCGAATGGCTACGGATTTGGGGCGATGAAACTGCTGCGCTCCATGTATGAGCACACGGTGACACTGAAGTACCTGCATGACAATCCTGACGAACTTCAGGCATTTTTCGATTTTGACGCGATACAGCAGTACAAGCTGACTAAGAAGATTATTGAGACCTTCGGGCGCGATGCGTTGCCGTCCGAAACCCTCTCCGAAACAGAGCAGAAATACACTGAAGTCAAAAAGCAGTTCATGGTGAAGTCATGCAAGTCGAAGACATGCAGTGAGGAGCGCGTCAACCACACATGGAGCAAACTCGACTTCGTGTCCATGGCAAAGAAGGCGGGTGCTATAGGTACAGTCATCGTCCACAACTATTACGTGCCAATGCGACATGCTCATTCCTCATTCCGGTCGATGACGGACCGCCTTGAAATCGGGGAGGGTTATGTGGGTTTTCAAAGAGAGTCGCCGCCGGAGGTAGCAGACCAAGCACTTATGTCGGCTCACAATTGCGTACTTGTGGCACTGGAGGTTCAGAAGGAGAGATTCAACATTCCCGGTCTTGAAGAAGCGATTCAAAACAGTGTTCGCGATTGGGCTTTGGTGTGGTCGCCTGAGTCTCTTGCATGTCTGGCGTCAAGCGTATCTTCCCCTTAACGACAGCCAAAATTTCCGATAGTTGTTGGAACTTCTTTCTCTCCTCTCCTTGGTGTTGTTGCTGGCGGGGGCGATCGGCCCCGTTTCGCGCGTCTGAACTGGCCCCGCCTTGTGGGCTATTTAGGGAGATATTCATGCCCGTAGCAGTCGTGGCGGTGGAAATGTGGTAATCGCCGCAGCGATTTCCAAGGGCT
>Ga0182024_10006511_pt1 | contig 25607 bp, 25 predicted proteins | sample P32metaG_FD_120480 | JGI IMG/M metagenome (GOLD analysis project Ga0182024, IMG submission 120480) | Permafrost microbial communities from Stordalen Mire, Sweden - P3-2 metaG (Illumina Assembly) | ecosystem: Environmental > Terrestrial > Soil > Wetlands > Permafrost | place: Sweden: Stordalen...
CTGGATCGCCTTGTCCAGGAACTGGTCGTAGGCGTCGTGGATCAGGGCCGTCATCGCATCCTTTTCGGAGGCGCTAAAGGGAAAGGTCGAGGAAAAGATGCCGGCGTTGGCGCCGCGCGAAATGACCTCGGTATGGATGCCGAGCTTCTCGTAGGTCCCTTCGAGGGCCATCTTGCCGCCGAAGACGCCGATGGAGCCGGTCAGCGTGCCCGGCTCGGCGATGATCTTCCGGGCGCCCATCGCAATGTAATAACCGCCGCTGGCCGCCACGTCCGACATGCTGGCGATCACCGGCTTCTTGCAGCGCACCACCTCGCTCCAGATCAGGTCGCTCGCCAGGGCCGAGCCGCCGGGGCTGTCCACGCGCAGCACGATGGCCTTGACGGTCTTATCCTTCTCGGCCTGCCGGATGGCCTCGATCATCGTCTGCGAGCCGCACGACGCCTCGCCGAATAGGCTCTGCGTGCTCTTGCCCGAGTTGATGACGCCGGTGGCGTAAATCACCGCGATTTTCGGCTTGTCGTCCGACGCCGTGCTCTTCGACGGCGACAACAGCTTGAAAATGGCGAAGGGGCTGGACAGGTCGATGTCATCCGATTTGGCTTGGCCGTAGTTGCGCACCAGCTCGACGCTCTCGACCTTCAATTCCGTTTTGAACGAGTCTTCAAGGTCTTGTTTGTAGACGACCCGGTCGATGAGGCCGGCCTTCTCGGCGGCGTGGGCGGCGTAGGGGCCGTCGTCGATGATCTTTTTGACTTCATCCGCCGTGAAGTTTTTGGCCGCCCGGTTCTTGACGATGCGGCCGACCATGCTGTTTTCGTAGTAGTCGTTGACGACGCCTTCGAGTTGCTTGCGGCTGGCGTCGCTCATCTTGGTCTGCGTGTACGCCTCGGCCGCGGACTTCGCCTCTCCCATTCGGAGGATGTCGGCCTTGACGCCGATCTTGTCCAGCAGGTCCTTGTAGAAGGACACCTCGGCGCGAACGCCCGTCAGCAGGATCCAGCCCGACTCCGGCACGCAAATCTCGTCGCAGGCGGTCGCCAGTAAGTAGTCCTTGGCGTCGCCGCCCTCCATGTAGGCGTAGGCCTTCTTGCCGGTCTTGCGGAACTCGGCGATGGCCCGCGTCAGCTCATCCAGCTTGCCCCAGCCCGTACTGACGCCGTCGATCTCCAGGTAGAGCGCCTTGACGGCGTCGTCCTTGGCGGCCTTGTGGATGCGGTCGAGCTTGCTCTTGAAGTTCTCCGCGTTGCCGCCGAACAGCGGGTCGTCGCCGACCGGCGCCTCGTCGAGGTCTCCGGACAGCTTGATGTGGGCGACCACCGGAGCGGACTCCGCGGCGCGAACGCCGGCGGTCGTCAGCGGCGCGATGGCCAAGGCCGCGAGTAGCAGCGGCGTAAAACGTCGAATCGACATTCGTTTCTCCCAGGGACGGGCGCGGGGGGGGCGGGCGGTTTTGCCGAGTTTAGGCGAAAGGGCCGAACCTGTCAAGGAAACCGGAAGCGCCGACGGCGCCGCCTGGCGAAGCGCTTCCGCGTGGGCGAAACGGGAAATCCGGGCAGACAAATCCGGACGGAAAGGCGACAATCGGGGTTCGCGGCCGGCGTCCGGCCGTTGGTCCGTCGCGGGCGGAGGAGGGTTTGCGGATGGGCGGTACACCTCGGTCGGCGCGGGCGGCGCTGCGGGTGGTGCTAGGCGTGCTGGCCTGCCTGGCGCCGCCTTGCGCGGGCGCATGGGCGCAGCAATTCCGTATGGCGCAGTCGGTCGAGCCGCCGCTGGTCGGCGCCCCGCCGATCGTCACGGAAGGGCCGGGCCGGCCCGTCGAGCCGGCCGACCCCCCGACGCCGACGGTGCGTTTGCGCGTCCGGGCGCCGGCGGCGGCCGCGTCGGGGCAGGAAGTCGATTACCACATCCTCGTCGAAAACCCGTCGCGGGCCGCCGCCAATCATGTCCAGGTGCGCGTTCCGTTGCCGGCCAACGCCGACTTCGTTCGTGCTTCGCCCGAACCGGCGGCGCGCGAGCCGCAATTCCTCTGGGACTTCGGCACCATGCCGCCCGCCACGTCGAAGGAGGTCCTGCTGACGCTGAAGCCGAACGGCGCCCAGGACGTGGACGTGATCGCCCGCGTGCAGTTCGAGCACGGCGAGTCGGTGCGCACCCACATCGGGGCGCCTCCCCAGCCGGCCGTGCCCATGCCGCCGGCGGCGGCGATGCCGCCCGCGCCGCCGATGCCGGCCGCGCCGCCGATGCCGCCGGCGCCGACGCCGACCGCGCGGCCCGTATCGCCGCCGCCCATGCCCCCGGCGACGCCGAAAGCGGAATTGCGTCTACGCAAGACCGGGGACCAGTCGCACGCTCTGGTCAACGACTTCATCCGATTTGAACTGGAAGTCGCCAACGTCGGGACCGCCGACGCGAAGAACGTCGTCATCGAGGATTCGCTGCCGCCCGGCCTGCGCTATGAACCCGAAGTCGCCTCGGCGCCGGTCGGCAACATCATCCATTGGGACTTCGCCGTCCTGACGCCCGGCGAGACGCGGCGCGTTCATTACAAGGCGCTCGCCACGGCGGCCGGCGACCAGGAGAACGCGGCAGTGGCCAAGGCCGACGGCGATTTGCGGGTCAAAGCCTCCTGGCTGGTCCACGTCAGCGAACCCAAGTTGACCGTGACGATGACGGGGCCGGGGAAAAAGCTCGTTGGCAGCCCCGCGAAGTATAAGATTACCGTGGTCAACGCCGGGACGAGTGTGCTGACCGGCGTTGAGTTGTTCGACGACTTGCCCGCCGGCGGCCGGCTGGTCGCCGCCAGCGACAACGGCCGGCTGGAAGGCAACCGCGTCCATTGGCTCCTGGGCGACGCACCTGCCGGACAAGGCAAATCGATGACCGTGGTGTTGACGGTCGAAAAGGCAGGCGAATCCGTCAACCGCGCCACGGCCAAGGCCGACCGCGGCGTGACGGCCGAGCCGGCGGAAGCGAAAACGCTGTTCGAGACGGCGGCGGGAATCCGTATGGAGATCGACAAGAGCGACGACCCGCTGCCGGTCGGCCGCGAGGCCGATTACACCGTCCGCGTGTCCAACCACGGCAGCGGGCCGGCCAAGAACCTTCAGCTGACGGTGACGGCGCCGGAACAGATGCAAGTGCTGGGCAAATATGAGGCGACGGAGGCCACGCTGGCCGGGCAGACGCTGACGTTCGCGCCGCTCCTGACGCTCGACGCCGGCAAGGAGGCGACGTACAAGGTCCACGTCAAGGCGTTAAAGGCCGGTGAAATCAAGGTGGTGGCCGAACTGAAATCGGACGACTTGACCACGCCCTTGCATCAAGAGGAGACGACGACGATCGCCGGGGAACCGCCGCCCATGCCGGCGTCGTCGCCGTGACCGTGCCGTCGGAGCCGCGACCGTAGCACAAGCTTCAGCTTGTGTTGGCGGCACAAGCTTAAGCTTGTGCTACCAACTATTTCCCCGCGCTCAAGTCTTTGAACTCGATGTCCTTGAAAGTGACTTCTGTGTAGTCGAAGCCGGAGTGCAGCTGCCAGGCGATTTTGCCCTCGTCCGGCAGTTTCGGGAAGTCGTCGTCCACCGTGGTCAGGCCGTTGAGCTTGATGGTGACGTGCTTGCCGACGACCTTGATGGAATAATCGTTGAAGTCGGCCGGCTTGAGCACCTTCTCGACGGCCTCCCAGTCGGCGGCCTTCATCATGCCGCCGAAGTTCTCGCCCCACAGGCTGGCCCAGTACTTCTGGCCGATGTCGCACTGCGGCCCCTTGGCCGTCAGCCGATCCTTATTGTCGATTTCGCTCCGGACCTGTACGCCGCTGTTGCCCATGCCGTCCTTGAGCCGGATTTTGAAGTGCAACTCGAAGTCTTTGTAGGTCTTCTTGCTCCAGAGAAACGTGTTCTCCTTGAGCGACTTGTCCGCGTAGGCGCCGACGATCGCCCCGTCCTTGACGCTCCAAAAGCCGGGTAGGCCCTGCCAGCCGTCGAGCGTCTTGCCGTTGAAGAAGTCTTTGGTCGCGGCCTCGTCGGTCGCTTTCTTCGGTTCGTCCGCCTGGGCGGCGCCGACCCAAAATGCCAGCGCCGCCGTAACGAACAAGAAGGAGTTCCGCATCGTCTATTCCCCCGGAATGAATCAGGCCCGACGGCCGACCGCCGGACGCGCCCTATCCTAGCGAACGGGATTCATTCGCAAAGGGAGTCCGCCCGCCGTCCCGAAATGACGTGGAGAGGGGCCAAGTCATGCGCATCCTGCCGGTGCTCGACCTTCTCGGCGGCGAAGTGGTCCGGGCCACGGCCGGGAGGCGGCGGGAGTACCGGCCGGTCGTCAGCACACTGACGACCTCCAGCAGGCCGCTGGACGTGGCCCGCGCGTTCCGCTCGCACTTCGGCCTGACGGAACTCTACCTCGCCGACCTGGACGCCATCCTCGGCGACGAACCCGCATTTACCGTCTACGCAGCCCTGGCCGCGGACGGCTTCCGTCTCTGGGTCGACGCCGGCGTGCATTCCGGGGAGCGTCCGCGTCGGTTGGCGAAAGCGGGCGTGGAAAATATTATCATCGGCCTGGAAACGGTGGCGGGGCCGCGGACGTTGGCGGACGCCTGCGCGGCGTTCGGCGATCGGATCGTTTTTTCGCTCGACCTCAAAGACGGCATGGCCCTCGGCAACGCGACGACCTGGGAGTCGGTGGACCCGGAGGCGATCGCGGCCAGGGCCGTGGCGCTCGGCGTCGGCCGGATGATTGTTTTGGACTTGGTCCGGGTCGGCGGCGGCGGGGGCGTGGGGACGGAAAAGTTGTGCCGGCGGCTGGTGGCGGCCCATCCCGATCTGGAGGTGATCGCGGCGGGGGGCGTGCGCGGCGGCGACGACCTGCGCCGACTGAAGGAATGGGGGGTCCGGGGCGCGCTGGTGGCATCGGCGTTGCACGACGGCCGGCTGACGCGGGCGGATTGGGAGTAGGGGCGAGGTAACCTCGCCCCTACGACGGCCGCAGTTCGCAGGTCGCCGACTGGCCGATGCTCTCCTCGACCTCGACGCGCAGCACGGCCGGACGGTAGCCGTGCAGTCGTTGCAGGTCGTCGGCGAGGCGACGGCCGATGTAGGCGGCCAGCAACTCGGCGGTGGTGTTCTCGATCGGCAGCAGCACGCAGTCGCCGCGCGGGAACAGCCATTCGCGGTCGCGGTAACGGACGTGGACCGACTGGGCCTCCTCCTCGACGCGGATGAACGGGTTGCGCGTCGGCAGCATCATGCGGTGATCGAGTTCATCGACGATAGCTTTTGTGCGATTCTTCAGGGCGATGAAGTCGAAGACGTAGCGGTTGGCGTCCAGCTCGCCCTCGACCTCGACGCTGGTGCGGTAGTTGTGGCCGTGCAGCCGTTCGCACTTGTCGCCCTCGTAGCTGATGAAGTGGCCGCTGCAGAAGACGAGGTGGTCCTTGGTGACGCGGACCTTGTAGTGTTCGGTCGGCATGGCGTTTCCGCGTGGGTCGGGGAGAGGGCGGCGTTGCTACGGCGCTTATTGTAGGACGCCTGACGGGCCTACCAAGCACATCCGCCAGGGATCGCCAACGGCTGAGCGTCACGAAACGCCGCGAAGGCGTGCCCGTCGGCCGTGGCCGTTTCTCAGGACGGCCCCCCGGCCGTTGGAACGGACGCCTGGAGCGCCGCCAGGATTGCTCCTACATTATCGATGTACAAACGCCTTTGATCGATTGTCACCGCCGTCCCGGCGAGCCGCAGGAATTGCCAGTCCTCTCCCGTCGTCACGCACCCGTAGACGGCGGCCGGCGCCTGCCCGGCCCGCTCGTTGTACAGCTGGGTCGCCACCATCTGGGCGACGCATTGCCCCAGCCCCGCGTCGATGTCGTTCTTCTTCGCCTCCACGACCGTCAGCAAGGGGGCGCGGAGTCGCGGGACCGGATCGGACAGCGCCAGGATGAAATCGCACTCCCCCACGAGCCGGCGCCCCGGATCGACGTCGAGGCGCTGGCCGGAAAGGATGGCGACCCGGCCCCCGGTCAGATCGCGAACCGCCAACAGGATCGGCGCCACGATGAACTCGCTGCGGGCCTTCTCGCTGACCAGGGCCAGGGCCATGCCGCGGGCGAGGAGGTCCTGCAGCCAGGGTGGTACGGGCGGCGGTTGCAATCCCGGAAAAAGGACGCCCGGCCGGGCGACGACCCCCAACTCGGCCTCGGCGCTCTCCAGCGTAAAATCCGTATAAGCCATCCCCGCTCCCCATATTTCGTTCTAGCCGTCTCGGCGACCTGCTTTAGCGCAAGTTACACCAGCGATCCGTAATTACAGTGCCAGCGGCTGTACGGCAAGATTATCCTACCCTCGCGCAACAACACGAACAAGCACGCGGCGATCAGGTCGGCCGTCGTCCCCGGATTTCGCCGGCGCCCATCGGCCCGCAGCCAGGCGTCGAACTCGGCGAACGCCTCCCGGCTGGCGGGCGCATGCGGCCATCCCGCGTCGAGCACCGCACGCGCCCGCCGGGCCGATTCGGCCGCCTCAATGGGGCCGCGCTTGCGGGCGATCAACGTGTCGGGATGACGGGCCATCAAGTGAAGATGTGTGCGGATAATCGCACCTTCCATCGATCCGGTTCGTTCCATTCCTTCCAGCACCGCCGGCGCCCCGTCGTCGAACACTTCACGGAAGCCGTTGGCGTACTGGCGGGCAATGCCGTCGCGGTGGGCGGCCAGGGCCATCACTTCCCGCAATGGCCGCGTTGGGGCGTCCCGAATGTCCTGATCCGCCGACCGCCCCAGGCCGCCGGGATTCGCCAGGCGGATCGCCTCGTAAACCAACCGCGCGTCTTCCACGTCCAGTTCATCGAGCACGCGGTCCAGTCCCGAACGAAAATCGGCTTCGGCCGCCGCCTTCGTCAGCGGCGCCAGCAGCAGAAGGATGCCGAGGTTGGCGTTGGTGGACGTGACGCGCCGCGCGGCCCGCACGCCGTCGAGGACGGTGCGGCCCACGCGGCGATCCGGGGAGCGGGCCAGCACCGGAGCCACGGCCGCGGCGGCCGCGATGAAATCGAGGTAATTGAGGTCGTCGAAATCCGCATAGCGGTGGACGTTGCCCGGCTTGCGGGCGGTCGCCTCCCAGACGCAGGCCAGCTGGGCGTGCAGGCCGATGGTTTCGCGGTCGCCGTCAGCCAAGGCGGTATTCCTCCGTCAGGAACCGCACCACCTCGGCGGCCACGTCCACGCCCGTCACCGGGGCCAGCACCCGCCAGCCGGGCACGGCGTTGACTTCCAGGACGTACCATTCTCCTCCCGGCCCCGTCAACAGGTCCACGCCGGCCACAGCGGCGCCGAGCGCGGCGGCGGCGCGCAGGGCGAGCCGTTCCTCTTCCGGCCCGATGCGGATCGGTTCCCCCGTGCCGCCCTGGGCGACGTTGGTGCGCCAGTCGCCGCGCGAGACCCGCCGCATGGCGGTCAACACCCGGCCGCCGATCACGAAGACGCGCAAATCCCATCCCGGATGGCGGATGAATTGCTGAAGGTAAAGCACCGCCTGCGTGCGTTCGAGGGTGCGGAAGGTGCGCCAGGCCATTTCGGGGTCGGAGACGCGGACCATGCCGCGGCCCTCGGAGCCGAACACCGGCTTGACGACCACGTCGCCGCCCAGGGCGGCGAACGCTTCCAATGCGGCGTCGGCGTGCTGACAAACGACGGTCGGCGGCACGCGCAAGCCGGCCGCTTCCAGCAGGGCCGTGGCAAGGTATTTGTCCACGCAGATTTCGACGGCGCGCGGCGGGTTGAGGACGCGGACGCCTTGGGCGTGCAGCCGATGCAACAGGTCCATGCGGAAAACGACCTGTTCCAGCGACCCCGGCGGCATGGTGCGGACCACTACGCCGTCGAAGCCGGCGAGCGACCCGGCCGAGTCGGTCGCGGCGACGGCCGCCGTGACGCGGCGGAAATCGACGGCGACCGCCTCATGTCCCTGGTCGGCGGCGGCGCGTCGGAGGTCACGGACGTGCCAGCCGTCGCCGGCGGAGAGTAAAGCGATGCGCATGGGGCGTCGTTTCAGGTCGCGGTCATTGTGGAGCGGAAGTCCGCCGGCGACGCCGCAAGGAGGGCGGCGTCGAACCAGCGCGTGAGGATGCCCAAGTCATTCGTCCCTTCCACCGCCGCCTTGAGGTCCGGGGGCGCCGGCGCCTGGAATCGCACCTCTAGCGTGCGGATCAGGATCGCCTGCATCCGTCGCAATTCCCCAGCGGATTCGCCCTTTCGGATCCACCCGAGCATCGTCTGCGATTCTTTCATGTTCCAGCCCTCCAAGGCCCGTTGCCACTCAAGTCGCGGTCATCGCGGAGCGGAAATCGGTCAAGGACGCCGCCGTGGCGGCCGCGTCCATCCAACGGTCCAGGATGTTCAGGTCGTTCGTTCCTTCCACCGCCGCTCGCAGATCGGAAGGGACTTCGGCGCGGAACCGGACGCGCAAGACGCGCAGGAGGTCCGCCCGTTTCGCCTCCAGGCGTCCTTCCTCTTGCCCCTTCCGTATCCACCCCAGCATCGTTTGCGATTCTTTCATGTTCCAGTTCTCCAGCGCCCTCTGCCACGCCACCAGCCCCTTGGTCAGTTCCGCGAACGTCAGGGCCAACGCCGCGTACACGGAACGCAACACGGCGTCCGGCTCCGCTTCGGCGAGCCGTTTCCACTCCGTGATGATAGCCGCTTCGCCGCCGCCGTGCATCAGCGGAATCCACGCCAGCAGGCAGCGCCCCGTCCGCCCTGCCGCCATGTCCGCCAATGTCTTCCCCGCATCCTCGTCGGCCAGGTTGCGCTGCAGCGGCCGTAGAAAGAACCCGGCGTCTGCCACGCCTGGAAAAGGCAAATCCAGGCGGGCCGGCGCGGGCGAACCGGTCAGGTTGACGACGGCCGCGCCCACGCGCCGCTTGCCCGCCTCGTCGCGCAGTTCCAGCCGCAGCCCCAGCGCATACAGGGCCAGTCGCTCCACGGCGTCGGCGTCCGGCTCGGTCTGCATCTCCAGAACGAGGGCGAAGCGGCCGCCGGGTTCCGTGCGGTCGTCGAAATCGGCGACGGCGTCGCCGGTCAGGTCGGCGGCGCCGGCCGACGGCAGGCGGCGCGGGTCGAGCCAGCCGCGGAACAGGAGCGGCGGGTCGGCGAGGCCGAACAGCCAGTGAAAGAAGGCCGGGGCGTCGATCTTGGCGGTCTGCCGCGCGGCCTGGTCGAACATGCCCATGCGGTGGTCACCCGAAGAAGGACCGGCGCAGCACGTCCGGTTCCGGCCGGCCGAAGGTGTGGCTGCGGCCGGTGCGCAGGTTGTGAAAGACGACGGCGGCCGGGCTGAACAACATCGGATCGATTTTATAGAAATCGCGGTGGTAGCGCTCGAAAATCTCCGCGAAGGGGGCGCCGTGGTCGCGCGACGCCGACGACGGCACGCGCGGGCCGACCTCGGCGAGCCGGTCGTCGTCGGCCCGCACCCAGAGGGCGACGCGGCCGCCGTAAAGGATGGCGTCGTTGGTGCGGCCGATGGCGGCGACGTCGTCGGCCGCCGGCGGCGGCAGCGGCGCCACGCCGACGCCGGAGACCACCTGCGTCAGGTCGAATTTCAGCTCGTAGAGCTTGTGCAGGGCCGTCTCCAGGGCGCGGGCGACCACCTGCACCGTGCCGGCGATGCTGGCGGTCGGGGCGGCCAGGAGCGTCAGCCGGTCGGGCGGCAGTCGCAGCTTCTCCGCCAGGAAGGCGATCGCATCCGGCGTCGGCGGCTTGCGCGTTTCCAGGACGCCGACGGCAGATGTCGGACTTTCGCGGCCCGGTATACGGTCGAATAGTTCTTCCTTGCCGTAGGCGGCGCGCATGGGGCCGGAACCCATCGCGAAGAACTTGCCGACGGACACCTGCCAGCCGGCGTATTGCGACGCCATGCAGGCCAGGACGGGCCAGTCGGTGACGACCTGAACCATTGGGCACGGCAGATCGGCCGTGCCGGGCGGCTGCAGCGTTACGTCGGCCAGGTCGGCGAGGCAGACGCGGGCCATCGCCAGCCCGGCGGACAAACCGCCCTCCGCCTGTATGCCAAAGTCGAGGACGCGAGCGCCGTCCGCCGCGGTTTGTACGTCGATGCGCAGGTCCAAGGCGTCGGCCGCCAGGCGGTCGACGAGACGTTGGGCGCGGTCGTTGAGGTTCATCGAAGTCTCCTTGGTGCGTCGGGGCCGGGGGTATGATAAGTAGTCGCGCCCCAAACGCCTGCCTTGGTATAATGCCAGGAGACTTACGCGGGGCGCGATGATTGCGGAGGACAGGCCATGCCCGTTCACGACTGGACCCGAGTCAACGCCGGGATCTTTCACAACTTCCACAACGGCTGGATCACCCATCTCACGGAGGCGCTCAACGACGGCCGCTTGCCGCCCGATTATTACGCCCTGGCCAAACAGGTCGCGGGGGGCCGCGGGCCCGACGTGCTGACGCTCCAAGAGGCCGATTCGTCGGGAGACGCCTCGACCGGCGATCCGCGTGGCGCCGTCGCCGTCGCCACGGCCCCGCCCAAGGTCCGCTTCACCGCCACGGCCGAGGTAAACCAATACACCCTCCGGAAAAGTCGGATTACCATCCGCCACGTCAGCGGCGATCGGGTGATCGCCTTCATCGAAATCCTGTCGCCGGGCAACAAGAGCAGCCGGCACGCCCTGCGGTCCTTCGTGAGTAAGGCCGTTTCCTTCGTGACGCACGGCATCCACCTGCTGCTCATCGACCTGTTCCCGCCCGGTCGCCGCGACCCGCGGGGGATTCACGGCGCCGTGTGGGAGGAGCTGGGCGAGTCCAACGTCATGCCCAATGACAAGCCATTGACACTCGCCGCGTATTCGGCGGGATACTGCCCGACGGCCTACGTCGAGCCGATCGCCGTCGGCGATGTTTTGCCGGACATGCCGCTGTTCCTGACCCCGGACAACTATATCCCGGTGGGATTGGAATCGACGTACCAGGCCGCCTGGCGCGGAGTGCCGAAGCGGTGGAAGGGCGTGCTGGAGACGCCGGCGCTGCCCGGTCAGGACGCCGAAACTTCCTGAAGCACTTTGCGCAGCTTTTGCAGCGCCGCGCGCATCTGCGTCTTGACGGTCCCGACCGGCGCCCCGCGCAACTCGGCGATCTCTTCATAGGTGCGGTCGGTGTTCTGCCGCAGCAAAAACACCTCGCGTTCCTCGGGCCGCAGCCGCGACAAGGCCGCGCGAAGGCGGTCGAGCGTTTCGCGGTAAACGAGGTCGTCGCCGGGGGACGGGGCCGGGCGTTCCAGAACGGGTTCAAGCCCCAACAGCGGGCGGGAGCGCTGTCGCCAGACGTTGCGGCGGAAATCGCGGCCACTGTTGAGGCCGATGCGGAAGATCCAGGCCCGCAAATTGTAGACGCCGCCGACCTGATCGCGGTGGCGCCAGCACTTCAGAAAGGTTTCCTGCACGGCGTCCTGGGCGTCGTCGCCGCTGCCCAGCAGCAGCGTCAGGGCGTGCAGCAGGTCGGCGCGCGCCTCGGCGAAGGCGTGCAGCAACAATTCGCCGCACACGCGCCGCCGTCGGTTCGCCGCCAGGGCCGCGCGTCCCATGAACGCACCTCTTGGGAGAGCGAGGTGTACTCCCGTAGGACGATCCAGGGAGCCATCGCTAACGGCGCGGCGCGCCGCGGTCGGCGGCAAAGGGGTCTGGTCTTAGACCCGACCCTGCCCCTTGCTTTCGCCGCCGGAAGGGGTAAACTGGCCGACTAGCGTGATCCGGCATGGGGCCGACACCGTTGCCGGCGGGTTGGCTGGGGCGCGTCAACGGGGTGGAGACGGAGGCGGAGTTGATCGCGCTGCGGTGTTCGGTGGTGCGCGGCAGTCCGTGCGGGGAGGGATCGTGGGTGGGCGGACGGCGAAGCGTCTTGGTTTGGAATCGACGCTGCGCCGGCGGGGACGGCCGCGAAAAACGATGGCCGATGGGGCTAAATAACGACACCCGACCGCTTTTCCGTTCCCGGGTCTGCCGACCGGGGTGGCGGCTTGACGGGCTTCCTATAATAGCACTACATGCAACTACATGGTTCTGCCCAGCCTGGTGGACGTGACGACAAATCGGGCGTGAGACGGGAAACGGGAGTTTCGCCGACGTTGTTCCGAAACGGCGGTATGGGAACGAGGGCAAGCAAGTGCCAGGGCCAGTGAAGGCATTTAGCCTCGTCTAAGGGCTAGATCGGTAGAGACGCTAACAGGAGATAGATACATGATGTCGAAGATTCTGGAGCATTTCGAGTTCAAGTCCGAGGCCAAACTACGAAGGCAACAACAGGAAGAAGAAAGGCAACGGCGCGAAGAAGAACGTGCTCGGCAAGAGGCCGAGTCGTCCAAGGAGCAGGAGCGCTTGGAGGAAATATCCAAGTCCAAGGCCAAGAGCCTCAGTGAGGAGTACGGGATTCCAGATTATACGCCGTGAAAGTCGATTTCAGATCTTTTCTATAATCGGTGGTGGGTCAGGATCATTGGACGGCTGGCCGAAGTCGTTGAGTTGCAAGGAGTTGCTGCCGCAGTGCCGAAAGTTCGGCGTTGCGGCAAGTTGCCCGGAGCCAAGGGCTTACGCTGGCGTGCAACGCTGCCGACCCACCACCCTATAATCTACCGTGTCCCTTCTCTCGCCCCTAAGGAATGTCCCAGACGAGGGAAGCATGCGAAAGGATCGGTGGAACGTGACAGCAAAAGAAGCCGAACAGTCGAGCATCATCGAATGGATCAAGATGCGGATGGAAGAACTGCAACGCCCACCGTGGGCCGATCCACTGTGGGCCGGGCGGGAGATCGGCTTGAAGAGGATGTCCAATCGGGAGCTTCAACAGCTTTACCAGGAACTCCAGCAACTAGAAGACCCCCCTGCCTGGCACCAACTGAACGCCATCATCGTCGGGGCGATTTGTGCTTCTGGTCACACACGGGAAGCAGCGGAAGCCAAGAAGTGGGATGCTCTCGATGGCACCGCCAAAGTGGATATGTACCTTTGAGCCCTGCCGCTGCCGAAAGAAAGAAAAGGAGATATCCTGGATTCGTCATAAACCTGATAGGTCGGCGGGGGCCGCCGTCACGGTCCCCGCCGACCGGACCAACAACCAGGGCGACAGCGGCTCCCTGGCCATCCGCGTCGCCAACCCCGCAGGCGGGACGCCGGCCCATACCGCCGCGAACATGCCCAATGGGCTATCCATGAACTCCATAACGCTCGGCGCCGGCGGCGCCTGGCGGTCGGGCGTCACGGCGACCAACGGAACCTGCGGCGACACGGAAAGCTTCCACGGCTTCGATGGCGCCCATCGGCGCTCCGGGCGCAGCCATTTCCCCTCCGCTTTGCCTGCCGGGGCCGCTGCAAGGGCTTGATGTCGCGCGAAACCACTATGGCGCCCCCGGTCAGGTGCGGCGCTTGGGTCGGCTTTTTTTTCCGCTCTCGGTCTCTTCCCGCGCGCGATTCGCCGTCTCGACCTGCCGCCAGAACTCTTCGTGACCCATTCCGGCTCCCTCATCGATGCGGCGCTCCGCGGCGTCAAGGATGGCGCGCAGTTTCCGGGAATGAGCCAGCAGCAGTCGCTCCAACTCCTCGTCATCCTCAACCCCGAGCAGCACGGCCACCGCTTTGCCGTTGCGCGTGACGACGACCGGGCCGGCGGCGCTCGCCTTCAGGTACGAACTGAGCCGGGCTTTGACTTCGGCCACGGAAGCAACCTTCATAACTCCACCTCTTCACCTGCCAGAAATATCCGGTTTCTCTCTTTCACGGCAATCTCAGCCGGGGTCATGCCGGCCAGACTCCGGAAGGCGCGGGGGTACGGGCCAAATTCTCCTAGGCAAACATCTGGCAACCTCCGCGTTGTCAGATAGTGTAGGCTGTAGCGGACAAACGGCTTTTGCGCTACAACCCTATTCACACCCGTCCCCGGCCCTTCGCGCCGGGGGCGGGCGCCCTCACCCCGGAGAACATCATGGCCCGCCGCGCCGGATTCGCCCTGCTCCTGCTCCTGTTCCCGGCCCTGGTCCGGGCGGAGGAGGCGCCCGAACAACTGTTGCCCGCCACGACCCAGGTCTATTTGCGCTGGGACGGCGTGGACGCCCACCGCGCTTCCTACGAGAAGACCGGCCTCGGCCAAATGATGAAGGGCGACACCGGCGGCTTCGTCGCCGACCTGTACGGCCAGCTCCAGGACGGCCTCAGCGCCCTGTTGACCGTGGACCAGTTGCTCGGCGGCGTCGCCCCGGATAAGCTGGCCAAAATGCAGGCCGACGCCGCCCAAGCGTCTCAATTGCTCTCCGTCGTCTCGAAAAATGGCGTTATTGTCGCCGCCGAGGTGCGCGACATCGACGGGCCGCAATGGCAGGTCACGCTCATTCTGCCGGACGCCGGCCCCAAATCGGAATCGCTGTTCGCCGCCCTCCGCCTCACGGCCGCCCTGAGTAAACTCCCGGTGAAAGACGCCAAGGTCGAGGGCGCCGCCGCCTCTTCCATCAACGCCGGCCCCGTGTACGCCACTTGGTGGCGGGACGGCGGCCACGCCGTCGTCGCCCTCGGGCCGGACAAGCCCGAAGACGTGATAAAGCGCATGCACGCCAAGGGCGACCGCCTGGACGCCAACCCGCTGTTCAAGCGCCTTAAAGACTTCGACAAGTTCGAGACCAGCGCCCGCGCCTTCGTGGACTCGGCCGCCCTCGTCAAGTTGGCCGCGACGCGCGGCAAGGAGTTCGACCGGCTGACGAAGGACCTGGGCCTGGACGGCCTCAAAAGCCTGGTGTTCTATTCCGGGTTCGACGGCGAGGCCGAACGAGGCCTGGTAGAATGGGACATGCCCGGCCCGCGAAGGGGTTTATTGACGCTGCTCGACGGCAAGCCGTTCGCGCTGGCCGACGTGCCGCCGCTGCCGCCGGACGTGATCAGCTGGTCGATGACCAATTTCGGCGCCGGCGCCTTTTACGACACCGGCCTCAAGGCCGCCGAGGACGTGGCCGCCGTCGTGGCGCCAGATCAGGTGGCAAATATCAAGGGTTATGCCAAGGCCGCCGACGAGGCGTTGGGCGTGGACCTGCGGAAGGACGTCCTGGATTCGCTCGACGACAAGGTCGTGTTTTATACGTCGCCGTCGGAGGGGCCGCTGACGCTCGGCCAGACGGCGATGGTGCGGGTGAAGGACGCCAAGAAGCTGCAAGACTCGCTGGACCAGGCCGTCAAGGGACTGGGCAAAGCGCTCGGGGCCGAGGTGACGCTCAAGAAAAAGACCTATCACGGCGTCGAAATGCGCGAGGTACACGTCGCCCAACAGGGCTTCATTTTCGTGCCGTCCTACGCGATCTACAAGGACTGGCTGGTGATCGCGCCGTTCCCGCAGCAGGTGCAGGGTTACATCCTGCGGGCCAAGGGCGACCTGGCGGCCTGGAAGCCGGACCAACGCGTGCAAAAGTCGCTGGAAGAGCTGCCGAAGGAGTTTATTTCCATCTCCTATTCGGACCCGCGGCCATCGGTTAAAGAGGTGCTGTCGCTCGCGCCGCTGATCGGCGGCACGGTGAACAGCTTTACGCCGGACTCGAAGTTCGAGGTCGGCAGCCTGCCCAACGCCCAGGAGGCGACGCAACACCTGTTCCCCAACGTGTCGGTGACTACCGACGACGGCAAGACGCTGCGGCTGGAAACGCGGGCGTCGCTGCAACTGCCGTTCGACGTGACGGGGTTGGACACTTACAGCCTGTTCCTGTTCTTCGGCGTGTTTCGCATGGGGGTGTTCGGCTTATGACATGGGCGTTCCGGCCGCCTGCTCCGCGTAGGCGCGCCGGACGGCCGTATAGACCTCGCGCAAGGCGACGCCGTGCTGGCGCGCCACGCGGGCGCAATCCTCGTATTCCGGCGTGAACACGCCGGCGCCGCCGTCATTCCAGCCGCGCTTGCCGCGAATCGGACCCCACGGCGTTTGCACCGTCCGCGCCTCGCGCCGCAGTTTGCGGCGTTGAACCGGATAGCGCCGGACGCCGAACGTCTCCGTTTCGCGGAACAAGACGGCCTCCAGCGCGGGCAGCGCGGGTTCCTCCGCCAAGACGCTCAGCAGCACGCCGGGCCGGTTCTTCTTCATCTGGATCGGCGTGCTGAATACGTCCAGCGCCCCGGCCGCGAACAACTGCTCGAAGCAGTAGCCGATCACCTCGGCCGGCACGTCGTCCAGGTTCGTTTCCAAAACCCAAACGCGGTCGGATTCCTCCGTTGTGGCGTCGGCGACGGTCCCGACGAACAGCCGGAGCAGGTTGGGCTGTTCCACGAATTCGCGCCGCCCGGCGCCGTGGCCGATGCGTTCCACCGTCATGACCGGCTGTTCCACCCATTCGTTGACGACGGTCATGAGAATGGCGGCGCCGGTCGGCGTGGTGAGTTCGGCCTTGATCGCGGACGCCGCCAGCGGGGCGCCCTTGAGGAGGGCCGCCGTACCGGGCGCGGGAATCGGCATCAGGCCGTGGGCGCACTGGACCATGCCGTGGCCCGTCGGTACGGAGCGGCTGGTGAAGCGCTCGACGCCGAGGAGGTCCAGGCCGACTGCGGCGCCGGCGATGTCGGCGATGCTGTCCAGGGCGCCGACCTCGTGAAAGTGGACCTTCTCCAACGGCATCCCGTGGGCCTCCGCTTCGGCCTCCGCGAGCCGGCGGAAGATGCGCAGGGCCAAGTCGTGCTGTTTGGGCGTGAGCCGTCCGCGTCCCAGGATCGCTCCCACGTCCGGCAGGAACCGATGCGTGTGCTCTTCGGGCGCCTCGACGCGCACTTCCGTGGCGGCGAAGCCCCCCTTGCGGATTTTCGCGATCTCCAATCGGATCGGCAGGCCGAGCGAATCGACGGCGGCGCGGATGGCGTCGGCGTCCACGCCGGCGTCGATGAGGGCGCCGAGCGTCATGTCACCGCTGATGCCGCTGAAACAGTCGAAATGGGCTACGCGCATCGGCCGGGCCTCCTGTTGCGAACATTTTACGGCGCGACGGGGACAAGCCCAACCGACGCCGGGTATCGATAAAGCCGCGCCGCCAGCCGCGCAAGCCCGGTCGCCTCTTCGGCCGGTCGCGTGTAGTGCCAACTCCGATCCGCCGGCCATAATTCCTCGCCCACCGGCCACGGCCGAAAAAAGTCGCCGCCCAGCGCCGCCAGGAGTTTGCCACTGCTCATACTAACGTTCCCCGCCCGCGGCGGGATCGGCCCCGCCTTGATGCGCGGACAGCCCTTGAGAAGATGCGGGTCGTAGCCGCCGACCCTGTTGACGATTTGAGCGATCTGAAAGAGTGTGATAGGACGCGGCCCGCCGCAGTGGAACAGGCCGGCCTGGTCGCAGGCCAGGAACCGCTCGAAGACGCGATTCAGGTCGTCGGTGTAGGTGCAGGAACGCACCTCGTCATAGTACAACGTGGCCGGCCGTCCGTGGCGGAAGCGCGATTGAATCCAGTCGATGGCCCCGGCGTGGCGGTTGAAACTCGGCCCCATCGGCAGCGAGATGCGCAGGATCGCCGCCGCGGGATCGATCTCGCGGACGGCCCGCTCGCCGTCGGCCATGGTGCGCCCGTAGACCGTTACCGGATCGACCGGGGCCGTTTCGAGGTAGCCGCCCGCGCCTTTGCCGGAATAAACGAGGTCCGACGACAGGTGGACCAGTCGCGCGCCGAACCGTCGGGACGCCTCGGCGATGTTCACGGCGCTGTCCACGTTGGTCCGCCGCGCCATGGCGGGATCCAGCTCGCAGGACTTGAGGGCGCAATTGCCGGTGCAGTTGAGCACGGCGCCGAAGCGATACCGCTCGAAGAGCTTTTGCAGGCCGGCCTTGTCCTCGGTGTCGAGGGCGACGACGCCGTCGGCGACGAGTTGCCACGTCGCCGACGGGCGGATGCCGACGACCCGGCCGGGGAAGCGGGAAAGGAAGTACGGCAGGGCGTTCCAGCCGGCGACGCCGGAGACGCCGGTAATGAGCAGAGGCAAACGCGGCGTCTCATTCATCTCAATAATAAGCAACACATATCCGAATAAGGAAGGAATGGCCCGGGCGGGACTCGAACCCGCAAGCCTTGCGGCGCAGGCTCCTAAAACCTGAGTGTATGCCAATTCCACCACCGGGCCGGGGCGGATCACTACCACAGTCTATGGCGGACGGCGGCGCGGCGTCAAGAAGGTGACAGGAAAGGAAAAAGGACCGCCGTAACCTTCGGCGGTCCCCAAAATCCACATAAGATCATTCCGCCGGCTCACGCCCAGCGTTTGCGCACCTTCTCCGACAGCTCGAACACCGCCCGGTTGGCGATCTCCAGCTCCTCCTGCACCCGTTCGATCTCTTTCACCACGTCCCAGCTGAATTGCTCCGCGAGCCGCTGGTTGAGACGGGTCAGCTCGGCGTGCAGCAGTTGGCAGTAGTCGAAGCCCTGCGACAGCTTCCAGGCCTCGGGGCTGTAGACCGCCTTGAGGTCCCAGGTGCCGCTCTCCGAAAGCTTTTCGACCGTGACGTAATCGACGACGTAATTGATGGGGGCGCCGCTGGTCTTGCATGGGACGCCTTCCGTCGTGACCCAGTAGCGCGTGTCGGACGTTTCCAGCTTGAGTTCCAGCCGGCCCCAGGACTCGGCCACCTGATGGATCGTGGGCAGGCGCCGAAGCGAATGCAGCGCCGGACGGATGACGGCGGTGGTCATGATGCGATCTACCCCCTTGGACGGCCGGCCCGTCATCGGGCCGGCAACGCGCTTTCCGGATCGTTGATGAGGACGAGCGGCCAACCGTCGAGGGGCTGTCTTCGGCCCGTTCGTCCTTGCTGGGGCGATGGCAAAGCATTCGCCGTGCCGCAACCGCGATGAAACTTGCGGAATGGGTTCCGGCCGGGTCGTTCATATTATTTGCCGCAAGTTTAAAACCTTCAATAGCTTACGATCAGCGACTTGTCGAGTTCCTTTCGCCCGGTCGGCGCGGCCGGCGCGGACACTACGGCCGGCGTAAACGCGCGTTAACACCCGCAACAGGTCCCGCTAACCCGTCTTGGCAAGGTTTCGGCGGTTTAAGTCACGAAGGCGGCCGGCTGCGACCGAAGTAGGAGAAATGTAATGAGCGGCGAGCATCCTGCGGCGGGGGCGTTCCATGGGCGGGCTTCGGCAGATACGTGAAACGGCCGTTTCGCCGCTTGAGTCGTGCGGCCGCTGCCAGGCGTCCGGCTGCCCGTGGGACCGGATCGCGGGCAAGCCGATGTGCCCGGACTGTCAGGAGGCGCTCGCCCACGGAGAGGCCGCCCCGCTGCGCGAGCGCGGGGACGGTAGCCCGTGCGCCGTTTGTCAGCAGGCCGGCACTCTGCGTTACCTTACTTACCCCCTGCACACCGTCGCGCCGATCGAGATCGACCTGTGCGCGGGCCATTTCCAGGCGCTTTTGGGCCGTCGCCTGGACCGCGGCGCGTTCCGCCGCTTACAGCAGCAACTCCAGGCGGTCGGCGTCGGCGTGCGCCAGGTGTTTTTGCTTCACGAAGCGTTCTATGACGCGCAGGGTCGGCCGTTGCAGCCGATCCGGGAAGCGTGCTAAGGAACGCGAAAGGCGAGCGGCGCGGCGTCAGCCCGCCGGTGTAGCGCGCATTCCGCGGCGCTATGCTACACCGGCGGGCTGACGCCGCGCCGCTCGCCTCACGACAAATGCCCTCACGACCGCGGCGTAATGGCGTTCGTCGGCAGCATGTAATGCCGGCACCGCGGCGGACCAAAGATTTCGCGCAGCGCAAACACGGCCGCTATTGTCTGCGGCTGTTTCAACAAAATCGGCAGGTGGGCGAGAACGGGCGAGAGGTTGTTGGCCGGCCGCGCCAGCACGCCCCCGAGTGGGGCGGTCGGCGGCGGAGGCGCTTGCCGGTCGGCCGGGAGGCCGAGTGCCGGCGCCGCATCGTCGGGAACCAATTCCAGGATCACGGGTGCGGAGGAGGGCGGCGTTTCCGTCGGCTGCCGGCCGGGCTGGGTCACGGTCGGCCGGGCCATGAAGACTTGCGCCCGCTGTTCCGAGGCCGACCGGCGGACGGAAGGCACGAACTCACGCGGCCGTTCCGGCGGCCGCGGCGCCGCCGGCTGCGCTTCCCGCGCCGGCCGAGGCGCCCTGCCGACCGGCTGCGCCCACGGGGCTTCGGCCGGAGCGCGACCCTGACCTTCCTTGCGGCGACGCGCCTCCTCCAGGAAGCGGTCCAGGTCGGTCACCTGCCTTCGGGCGCCGCCAGCGGCCGGACGCCGGAGGTTCCGCTGGCGTTCCTCCTCGGCCTTGCGGAACAGCGTCGCCAGAATCCAGATGCCGAAACCGATGATCGTGAATACGATCCATACACATTCCATGCCCCCGCTCCTTTCGCGTTCGCGGCGTCGAAATCTTCCGGCTTAGGTCAGCGGCTGGTTGGTACGGTCGCCGCCGCTTCCGACCCCGGCGATGGCGGAACGCATGGAGGTGTCGGACTGGATGTTGCGCAGGTTGTAATAGTCCATGACGCCGATGCGGCCGTCGCGGAAGGCCTGGGCGATGGCCTTGGGCACCTCGGCCTCGGCCAGCACCACCAGGGCGCGGTTCTCCTCGACCTTGGCGCGCATTTCCTGTTCCAGGGCGACGGCCAAGGCGCGGCGCTTCTCGGCGTTGGCCTGGGCCACGCGGAGATCGGCGGCGGCCTGGTCGGCCTGGAGGTTGGCGCCGATGTTGGCGCCGACGTCGATCTCCGCCACGTCGATCGACACGATCTCGAAGGCGGTCTGCGAATCCAGGGCGTTGTGCAGCACCGCTTGCGAAATCAGGTTGGGGTTGGCCAGCACGTCGGTATGGTGCTCCGCGCTGCCGATGGCCTTGACGATGCCCTCGCCGACGCGGGCGATGATCGTCTCCTGCGTGGCGCCGCCCACCAGCCGGTCGAGCTTCGTCCGCACGGTCACGCGGGCGCGGGCCTTGAGCTGAATGCCGTTCTTGCACACTCCGTCAAGGGTGTTATTCGGCTTGTTGGGGTTCGGCGACGGGCAGTCGATGACCTCCGGGTTGACGCTGACCTGCACGGCCTTGTAGATGTCGCGGCCTGCCAGCTGGATGGCGGCCGCCGTGCCCCAAGGCAAGTCCATGCCGGCCTTGTGGGCGGCAATCACGGCCTTGACCACCTGTTCGAGCTTGGTGCCGTTGGCCAGCAGGTACGACTCCAACTCCTGCGTGGACGACTTGACGCCGGCCTGCACCAGCGCGATCTTCTGCTTGACCACCAGGGCGTAGTCGAGCTTCAGCAGGCGCATGCGCACCATGTCGAACATGCCGACGCTGGCGCCGGCCAGCAGGCTCTGAATCCACAGCTGCACGAAGCTGAAGAAGATGAACAGGAACACCAGCAAGACGACGAGGGCGACGCAGACCACGATCAGCCAGACGATGTTGGGGTCGAAGGCGTCGTTCGCGGCCGCCGCAAAGAGCACATGAGACATGGAATTTCTCCGTTGAATGGTCGGATGCCGGGCGAGCGGCGCGGCGTCAGCCCGCCGGTTTAGGATAGCGCCGCGGAACGAGTGACGCACCGGCGGGCTGACGCCGCGCCGCTCGCCCGGCAATCAGGTGAATATCGCCTCTTCGAGGTCGCCGAGGGTCGGCTTTTCCACCGGCCGGACCACCACCTTACCGGCCCGCACGTCGATGCAGCGGACCCACTGGCCGCCTTCGACCATCATGCCCTCGGTGATCACGTCCACGCGCCGGCCGTCGAAGTCGGCCACGCCGGCCGGGCGCAGCGGCGCCAGGGTCCGGCCGGTGCGGCCGCGCAGCTTCTCCAGCTCCATGTGCGCCGGCATGGCCGCCACTGTGGCATCCTCGCGCGGCTTCGTCAACAAGAATTGCCGGCCGAACGGCGTTCGCGGCAGGATTTTAAACAAAAACGTGGACAGCGTCGGCACGGCGATGAGCACGCCCACCAAGGTGAGCAGCCCCGTCGTGGCCCCCGCGGAAAACGTCAGGCCGACGCCGATCACGATGCATCCGGCCGAAACCACCACGAAAAAGCCGCTGGGAAGGAAGAGTTCGCCCGCCAAAAAGACGAAGCCCACTCCGATAAGGATGAACCCCAGGGTAGCGTAACTCGGGTTCATGCGAATTCGTCCTACCAGCCCCGAGCGCGAGCAAGGGGTTCCGTCGAACCCCCCTCGCTCGCTGGTAAATGCGCCTCTACACCACTTTCACCACGACGCGATTGCCTTCGATCTCGATGACCTGCACGCGCGTCCCCGGTTGGACATAGCCGCCTTCGGCCACAACGTCCACGAACTGGTCGCCGAACTGCGTCTTGCCGGCCGGCCGCAACGGCGTCGCCGCCACGCCGATGGCGCCCAGCAACGACGCCAACTCCGGCCGGATCGGCTCCGGCGCCCCTTCGCCGTCCTCGCCGTCTTCCGTCTGCGGCTTGAGCATCAACCGATTCAAAAAGGGGATGTGCTTCAAGTAGCGCACGGCCGTGAACGCCAGTCCGAACGCCACCAGGATGCCGATGGCGAACGGCCCGAGCTTCTTGCCGAATCCCATCCAGTCCTCCGTGGTCTGGGGTAAGTGGCCGAACGTCACCAGGGCCAGACCGCCGACCGTCAGCAGGGCGCCGCTAATGCCGCAGACGCCGGTGCCGGGCAAAATGAACACTTCGATGCCGATCAGGATCAGTCCGAGCAGAAACAGCAGCAGCGCCAGCCAGGTGATCTGGCCGTGCAGCTGCGACTGCGACCAGAAGAAAAGCACGAAGCAGACCGCGGCGATGACGCCCGGCAGGCTGGCGCCCGGCATCTTCAATTCGATGATGAGGCAGGTGACGCCGAGCGTCACCAGGATGAACGTCGTCCACGGGTTGCACAGAAACTCGGCGAGGGCGTTGAGCCAGTCGGCGTCGATCAGCGTCACCTCGGTGGGGTTGACGCCTTCCATGGCGCACAGGTCCTCGTAATTGGCGGCCACGTCCTGGGCCAGACCGTATTTCCGGGCGTCCTCGGCGTTGAGCGTGAGATACTTGCCGGCCGGCTTCACTTCCCCCTTGCTCCGCCAGCCGTGCGGATGGTCGCTCTTTGGGTCGTCGTTCATCTCTTGTTCGGTCAGGAAACGAACCTCGCTAGGACCCTCGGTGCTCTCGGCCTCGACGATGCGGTCGTCCCGATCCGCCATCGCCTCGGCTAAAAGCGGAGGGTAGAACTCCCTCTCGGCGGTTTCGCGCAACTCCTTGCGAAGGTCTTGCGCCCGGTCGGGATAAGCCTTGAGGTAGTTGTCGAAGTCGCCGAGATGGGCGTCCTTTTGCATGACGATCTGGTCACAGGCCAGGGCCAGGAACACGGCCACGTCCCGCGACGACGGCGTGACGTAGGCGATGGTTTTCACCGGCTTGTCGGCGCGGTCCTTGAGGCCGGCGATGAACTGGGCGAGGTCGCGGGCGGTTCGGTCGTCGCCGCTTTCGCCGGCGGCGCACTCTAGCCGCAGAATGAGGACGTTGGCCTTGTCGCCGAGCGCCCGGTTGAGCCGGCGTTCCACGTCCTCCTTGAGTTGGCCGTTCACGTCGCCGTGGGCCACCACCAGACAGGCCGTGGTGTGGTCCAGCAGCGGGAAAATGCTGGACCGAGGCAGCTTGAAGTCTTCCAGGGCGTCGGCCAGGGTGTTTTCCGCGTCGGGCAGGCAGAGGCCCAGCGCCTTGGCCTGAGCGAAGTCGTAGAACGCCAGCGCGCCCGGCCCGAGGTCGGCCACCGGCTCGGCGTTCAGGCGGGCGTCGGCCGCCTCACGGGCGTCGAGGTAGCGGTCGCCGTTCTTCGCCGCCGGGAACACCTGGACGACCGCCAGGTCCTTGTCGTACATTTTGCGGACCAGAGCGAGCGGAAAACGGCCCTTGGCCATCGCCTCGTAGGCCGGCCTCTCGAAGACGGCGAGGGTCCGATCCGGGTCCACGATCCGGCCGAACCGCGCCGGAGGGTCCGCCGACAGAACGATTTCGCCGCACGCCAGCACGGGCAACACGGCCTGCCGGCTGACTTCGCCGTGGACGTAGGCGCGCGTCTGGACGCCCTTCTCTTGCAGGTCGCGGATCACCTCCGCCAGGTCGGAGCAGGCGCCGAAGTCGTCGGTGGCGTTGGGCCGGCCTTCTGGGGTGAAGTCGCACAGCAGCTTAAACGGGCCGCTTTTATCGCCGTTGCGCTGGCGCTCGGCCTCATAGCGTTTTTGCGGCGCGTAGACGGCGGCGCGCAGCCGGGCTGCGGTGTCGGTCGTGATGACGGGGGGCAACTGTACCGTCAGGCCCGCCGGGGCGGCGTCGGCCCGCGCCGAAGGGGCGGCGACCAACCCGCAGAGAACGGCGAACGCCGCGGCCAGCGCGGGAAGGCCGGCGATTCGGACGAACGCGCGTCTCGGTGCGGCCTTCAGCATAGACACCTCGCCGCGTGACGGCGGCTCGCCGTCACGCCCGGGCCTCACGGTCATTCTTCCAGAGTCGTGAGGCCATAATGAATTATAGAGGCGTTTCCAAATCCCTGTCAAAAGAATGGCCGCCGGGGCCGCGACCCTGCCTATGAAGTCATTCGTCCGCCGGCCTCCGCGATTGCACAAAGGGGCGCGGCCGGGTTATGCGACCTTTCCCGGTGGGGAAGCGGGCGGGGTTCGGCGGTCGGGGTAAACCGGAGGTCCCACCGCGTCTTTTCCTCTTGTTCCCGCGGTCGCCGGCCGATATGGACTCATGCACGCCACGCCCAAACGGCGAAACCAAACCGGACGCCTTGAAACCCCTCACTTACCCAATGATGCAGCAAACACGGACCAACACCCCACGGACGGGCTGGATCGTGCCAGGGCTGGCCGCCTTGCTTACCCTGTTCCCGGCCGCGCTTCGCGCCGAGGACGTCATCGACTGGGGCCGGGACCCAATCTTGCCGAGCACCCTGAACTTCGACCCGGACGCCGGCGCCGGGGCGAGCGCGCGCCTCAACCGGATCCGCCTGTTCCGCATCACGCCCGGCTTCCTCAGCGACCCCGTCGGCCTAACCGACGCCGACCCCCTCTCGTCCACCGCGGCGAGCGACCCCAATCCGATGCCGGCCGCCGACGCGACCACGGATTGGCTGACGGTGACGATGGGCAACGACAACCCTTTCTTCGACCTGCGGCGGCCGGGCGACCCCGGCGGCGTCGGCTACTACAAGGTCCACAGCCAGGTGCAGCTCCTCGATTCGCCGAACACCGGCTGCGCGGTCGCGCTCCAGGCCGTGACGCCGGCCGGACGCGAGAATGACGGCGTGGACGACGGCCCGACCGTACTCAGTCCGCAGTTCTCGCTCTTCCACTCTCTTGACGACGGCACCGCCATTCAAGGGTTCGTCGGCAAACACGTGAACTGCAACCCCCGCTGGACGAGCCAGCTCGACCAGGCCGTGCAGTACGGCATGGCGTTGCAGCGGCCGGTCGTGGAATCGCGGCCGGATCGCGGCGGGAATGTCTACGTGTTCGTGGAGGCGCTGGGCCGTTACCGCTACGATACCATAACCGCCGCCAGTCCGCTTAGCGCGTGGGACGTGCTGCCCGGCGTTCACTGGCAGTTGGCGCCGAACTGGTGGATGTCGCGCGGC
>Ga0182024_10006512_pt1 | contig 25605 bp, 23 predicted proteins | sample P32metaG_FD_120480 | JGI IMG/M metagenome (GOLD analysis project Ga0182024, IMG submission 120480) | Permafrost microbial communities from Stordalen Mire, Sweden - P3-2 metaG (Illumina Assembly) | ecosystem: Environmental > Terrestrial > Soil > Wetlands > Permafrost | place: Sweden: Stordalen...
ACACCCGTGTCCAGGTTCTGCTTATTTTCCAATTCGTTGTGTACTTCGTCAGCCGCAAGGTGAGTCTGTGGGAAAAAATTGTATTGGTCGGAGGATACGCGTACGCGATAGCCACTGTGTGGGTGCCGCTCGTGATAGATCCTTCCTTCCTCGCAACTCCGGACCCCATCCATACTGTGACGGTGTTTGGAGTCGGCGGTGGTGGAGGGACGGCTGCCCCGTACCTGCGACCTGACGGGATAGACATCTACTCGACGCTCATGGCGATTCCTATCTTCTTCCTATTGTTCCGGTACTACCGCTCCGAAAAGTCGCCTGTGATGAGAGGGCAGACAAAATACCTCATCGTCGGGTTGATCTTGTTCTTAGCCGGTTTCTACGTGTTCTATCTTACCCAAAATATCCCAACAAGTGTTCCAAGCCTCCTTAATCTCTTTAATGCTGGGGGCGACTTCGTCCTCCTGCTCGGTCTGAGAAAGAAGGGGTTCTATTCGGTCACCCCCACAGCGGAGACAGCGACGGCCGAGGGACCTGCCAAGTATCCTCTGGAAGAGGGGCGCTCCTACCTAGCCCACGACCCAAAGGCCGCGTTCGAGGGCTTCTCCGAGCTCGTGCGGAGCGGGCATGAGGGGCTCTTGATCACAAGGATAGTCCCCGCTGAGGTGAGGAAGGACTACGGGATCCAGACCACCCCGATCCGATGGCTCGCGGAGGTCAAGGCGCAGGATGCTATCCCTCCCGGCGACCTGCTCGGGCTCTCGCTTACCATCAAGGACTTCCTGGAGAAGGCGAAGAAGCCCGTCGTGATGCTCCAGGGCGTAGAGTACCTGACGACGTACAACGGCTTTACTCCCATCCTCAGGCTGATCAACGGACTCCGCGAGTCGAGTGCCGCGACGAGCGGAATTCTCATTCTCCCCGTCCTTCCGGATACTCTGGACAAGCACGAAGAGGCCCTCCTTGCCTCCGAAACGACGCCGATGCCGATGCCCACGGCATCGTAGGAGTAGCCGAATCCGTCCTTCAGCTTCTCTCGTCGATATCCTGGGTAAGCTAGTACCATAAGCGCAATGTATCTTGGTCCATTTAAATAGCGAACGGGAGACGAAATTGCCGCGGAAACAGTGATCAGGGGCGTCGAATCTGCTGGTTAGGCGCGTCGGATAGCATGATAACACTGGACGCGGTGGTCATTTACCGGATATTCGGCCTTGATATAGCGGCAATAGAAAATCTGGTTAGGGTCGTGGTCACTCTTGTGATCATTTTCTTTACGCTTCGGATTCCATACAAGCGGAGGTACCACTGGATGTTCCTTGTGGTGGAAATCGCGCTGCTCTGGTTTAGCGTGATGACGGCCTACGGTAGTAATGCTCCTAACGCGGCGACCGCTTATGCACTTTCTACTTCATGGGAAACAGCCGCGAACTGGGCATACACCCGTGTTCAGGTTCTGCTCATATTCCAATTCGTGGTGTACTTCGTCAGTCGCAAGGTGAGCCTAGGGGAGAAGCTCGTCGTGGTCGGAGGGTACGTGTACGCGATTGCCACCGTGTGGGTGCCTCTCGTAGTCGATCCATCGTTTCTCGCTAGCAAGGATATTGCCACGCCGTTTGGGTGGTCTCTCCAGCCCGGGACTAGTGTCGCGTACCTGCGACCTGACGGGATAGACATCTACACGACGCTCATGACGATTCCCATCTTCTTCTTGTTGTTACGTTACTACCGCTCCGAGAAGTCGCCTCTGATGAAAGGCCAGACAAAATACCTTATTGTCGGGTTAGTTATATTCATCGGTGGTTTCTATCTTTATTACGTTTCCGCATATGTGAGCGTGCTAACGGACATTCGTCCAAGTATCCAAAATGTCTCCGGTGCCGCGGGTGACTTCGTCCTCCTGCTGGGCCTGTTGAAGAAGGGATTCTACTCGGTGACCCCGGTCGCGGAGACAGCGACGGCCGAGGGACCTCCCAGGTACCCGCTGGAAGACGGGCGCTCCTATCTGGCACGCGACCCGAAGTCGGCGTTCGAGGGCTTCTCCGAGCTCGTGCGGAATGGGCACGAGGGCCTTTTAATCACAAGGATAGTCCCCGCTGAGGTGAGGAAGGATTACGGGATACAGACCACCCCTATCCGGTGGCTCGCGGAGACGAAGGGGCAGGATGCGATACCGCCTGGCGACCTGCTAGGGCTCTCTCTCACCATCAAGGACTTCCTGGAAAAGGCGAAGAAGCCCGTCGTGATGCTGCAGGGCATCGAGTACCTTACTACTTACAACGGCTTTACCCCCATACTCAGGCTGATCAACGGACTCCGCGAGTCGAGTGCCGCGACGAGCGGAATCTTGATTCTCCCTGTTCTTCCGAAGAGCTTGGAGGAGAGGGACGACGTGCTTCTCACCTCCGAGACGACGCCGATGCCGACGCCGGCCGCATCGTAAGAGTCGGCGGCTTGGATGCCTTCGCGATTCCATCTCACACTCCTCAGTCACGCTTGACCAGGATAACCTTCCTGGCATACTTGCGCTCTTGAATCTTGAGCGCAGACATTAGACAGCCTTACCATTCGCAGGAGCCGCGCGGATAATTCTGCGTGCCGCGCGGCATTATTGGCGCTCTCATCACGCGCGGTGGGAGCCGACATAGGGCCTCCTGGGTTCGAGACTGACGGAGCCGCGACGAAGTGAAATAAGTACGTTCGCTTCGACCTCCTGGCATAATGCTGCAGGAATTACGACTCGGCTTTGATTATAGCGCGGGGCTCTTGTTCGATCTGCGCACTCTAAAGAGCGGCTTATTGAGTTAGCTCTTGGCGGTAGGATAACAATTTAACGGCGGCAAAGGCGCTCCAATCGATGCCTCTCACGAAGGGTCAGGGCGAGGAGCTCGTCAGGCTCGCTCGCAGCACGGTGGACGGGTTCGTGAGAGGAGAGGATATCGCCACGCCCGAGATCAGCGGCGAGCCGTTCCTGAAAGAGGAGCGGGGCGTCTTTGTCACGCTGAAGAACATCGACGGGAGTTTGAGGGGCTGCATCGGCTTCCCGTACCCGGTGAAGGAGCTCGGGGAGGCGGTGGTCGAAGCCGCGATCAGCGCCGCTGCCTATGACCCGCGGTTCCCTAAGGTCGAACCGGCGGAGCTCGACGGCCTGCTAGTGGAGGTCAGCGCCCTCACGAGGCCTGAGAAAATCGAGCACTCCTCGCCAAAGGAGCTCCCCAAGCACGTCAGGATAGGGGTCGACGGCCTCATCGTCTCGAACGCGACCACCAGCGGGCTGCTCCTCCCACAGGTCGCGACCGAGTACAAGCTCACCTCCGAGGACTTTCTCTCGCATACGTGCCTCAAGGCGGGGCTCAGCGCGGACTCATGGCTCACCGACAAGGTAATAGTGCAGAGGTTCCAGGCCGAAGTCTTCTCCGAGACCTCCCCGAGAGGGAAGGTCAAGAGGGAACTGGATTAGAGCCAGTTGAAGCGGGCTTACCTCGGGATCTTCGGTTCGGGGCTCGGTCACGCATCAAGGATGATGGCTGTGAGCCGGAGGCTCGTCAGCGAGGGGTGCGAGGTCAGGTTCTCGAGCTCGTCAGAGGCGACGGGGTACATCAGGAAGCAGGGCTTCGCGTGCAACGACATCCCGCTCGTCGACGTCGTGTTCACGGAGACCGGCAACTTCTCGGCGACTCATACGATGAAGGTGGCACCCTGGCTCATCCTCAAGGTCTTCCAGCAGGCGGGGATGGAGGCCAGGAACATCATGCGCTTCCGTCCGGACGTGGTCCTCAGCGACTCTCAGATTTCCACAGTCATGGCCTCCAAGATTCTCGGCCTGAAGAGCGTGACCGTCCTCAACCAGCTCAAACTCGTCTCCTCCCCGAAGACCCCGCCGATACTCGCCAAGCTGCTAAGCAACGGAAGCATCAGCGTGGGCAACGAGTTCTGGGAGCTCAGTGACCGGATACTTTTCCCCGACCTGCCGCCTCCGTTCACGATCAGCGAGCGCAACCTGTGGGGTGCCGGGAGCGCCGCCGCAAGAGCCGAGTATGTCGGATTCCTCACGCCTCCCCGGTCCAACTTTGTCGAGGCCGAAACAGCGAAGATAATGCAGTCGCCGCGCAAGATAATCTTCTGGCAGGTGTCTGGGCCGCCGAAGACGAGGACCATCCTGCTTCCCAAGGTGATGAAGGTCGCCTCGTTGCTCAAGGACGACTATCTGTCCGTGATATCGGCTGGAGACCCGATGGGGACGAACGCCCCGCGGTCCTTTGAAGGGGGGTTCGTCTATGACTGGTGTCCGTCGAAGGACGCCATGATCGACAGATGCGATGTCTTCGTGTCCAGGGCCGGACACGTGACCATATCTGAGCTCATCCTGCGCGGGAAGACTTCCATTCTGATACCCATCCAGGCCCAGATGGAGCAGATGGGGAATGCTGCGAAGGCGGAGAAGCTCGGCGTGGCTGTGGACTTGCCCGAGGAGCTGCTGACGGAGGGAAACTTCAGGGATGCCCTCTCCAGGTTGGAGGCCCAGAAGGCCTCTGCGAAGGCCGCTGAACTCAAGCAATACGCCAGCGGGTTCGACGCGATCGGTTCGATAGTGTCTGCGCTCAGGGATTAATTAATTCAACAGTCCGTCGAGGACCCCGTTGATGTCAGCTTCTCTTCCCCCGAGACGCCTGACGACGTAGGACGCCTTCTTCCCCGCGACCGCCAGGGTCGCAGCCTTGTCCACGCCCTTCACCTTTATCCCCAGCGAGTCGAGTTTGGTCTTCACTTCGTCTTCCTGCAGCAACAGCAGAGGTAAGAGGACCGATGGGTAACTCTTCAGGACCGCACGTGATCGCTTCCCACGGCACTCGGGGTGGAGCCCCGCGATGATGTCGCCGGTGGCCCCGTCCAGCCATGTCGCCAGTCTCTCCCCTGGACTTCCGACGCCATCGAGGACCTGAAGCTTGAGCGACTGGGGGTCCAATCGTCGGGAGAGCTCCGCATAGAGCCTCGCCACCTGCCGGAGAGACTCGTCGTCCGCTCTGGCGTGGACGAGCGTGACCGAGAATCCCGAGAGGGCCGCCATCCAGGCCGCGACGGCGCTGTGGTAGCCTCCAGAGACGAGACAGGAAACCTTCGTGCTCCGGGAGGTCGGAATCCCGCCCTGCCCTTCCTTCAGTTCCACCCCCACGGCTCCGCTGCCCCTGACCATGAGTATTCGGAAGGTGACGTCCGGGTGTTTCTCGTCCACACGCGTCCCCTTCACCGACTTGAGCACCGTCCCGTTCCCGTCCAGAAGGATGTCGCCCTCCTCCTGTTCGCTCTTCTCCACCTGCGCGGTCAGTCTGAAACTTGAACCCGGGCGCAGGTACCTCTTCGCGAGGAGTTGGAGCCTCGCGGTGCCCCCGGCTTGGTCGTCGAATTCGTAGCCCACGGCGATCCAGCTGACCCCGGGCAGAAATGCGAGCTTCCGGGCAACAGCCACTGGGTCTGTCCCCTTGATAGTCAGGGACTTGGAACCCCGGGTGATGGTACCTTCTCCCAGTGCCAGCTTGGAGGACGCGCTCCCCACCAGGTCACCGAACTCCCCGTAACCCGACCAGCCTACGATCGCTGCGGTCCTCACGCCAGCGGAGCCGGTTCACGACGTTTTTAAGCCGACTACCGTCACTCTCCCGTGACAAGAGCCGATGGAGAGCCCGTCAAGGCGGTTGCGCGTCAAGCAGGTCTTCGATTCAAAGGCAGGAGACGTCGTCGAGATCAAGGGATGGGTGGCGACCCAGAGCTCTATCGGGGGTCTGGTCTTTGCGGTGATTAGGGACGGGACCGGTTACATCCAGGTGTCAGCGAAGAAGGGGGTCGCCCCTCCGGAGTCGATGGAGGCGATAGCCGCTGCGACCAAGGAGTCCACCGTCTCGGTGAAGGGTATCGTGAGGGAAGACGCGAGGGCGCCCGGAGGCAGGGAAGTCTCGGTGAGGGAGTTCAAGGTACTGTCGTTGGCGGAGACGTGGCCGATCACAAAGACCGCCGCCGCGTCGGCCTCTTACCTGTACGACGTGCGGCACCTGAGCATCAGGAGCCGCAAGGCGAGTGCGACGATGAAGGTCCGCAGCGAGGTCGTGGGCGCCGTCTTCGACTACTTCCGCGAGAGGGGTTTCACGCTCATCAGCGCTCCGAGCTTCGTCCAGGCCGCGGTCGAAGGAGGGTCGACGCTCTTCGCCGTTGAATACTTCGGGAAGAAGGTCTACCTGAGCCAGAGCGCTCAGTTCTATGAGGAGGCCGCGCTCGCGGCGCTCGAGAAGGTCTGGATCTACCAACCGGCATTCAGGGCAGAGAAGTCAAGGACGCCGAAGCACCTGACCGAGTTCTGGATGGTCGAGGCAGAGCAGGCGTTCGCCGACCAGGATGACAACATGAGGCTTCAGGAGGAGCTGCTGGCTTTCATCGTCAAGCGGGCCGTGGAGAACAGGTCCGACGAGCTGAAGACACTCGGGAGGACGCTAACGGTCCCCTCCGTCCCCTTCGACAGAATCTCCTATGACGAGGTCCGCGACCTCGCGGCGAAGGAGGGCGTCCCGTTCGAGTGGGGCGAGGATGTCCCAACCGACGCCGAGCGCCTCGTCTCGCTCGCGCACCAGAACCCGTTCTTCATCACGGACTACCCTCTGTCCGCCCGCAGCTTCTACCATATGACCTACCCTGACCGACCCAAGGTGACCAAGTCCGCTGACCTCATCGCCCCCGAGGGGTTCGGCGAGCTGGCGACCGGAGGGCAGAGGATCGCGAGCTACGAGCTCCTGATGGAGAGGATCAAGAGCCAGGACCTTCCAGCCGAGGCCTTCGGGTGGTACCTCGACCTCAGGAAGTACGGCATGCCCGACCACGCCGGGTTCGGGATGGGCGTGGAGAGGGTCACGCGATGGCTGGGCGGCCTCAAGAACATCAGGGCGGCCAGCCTCTTCCCGAGGACCACGACGCGCGTGTCTCCCTAGGAGCATAGGCGGGACTAGCGTCCGTTCAGGGCCGGATGGCCCAGGATTGGGGCCCGGGGTGCTCCTCAGTGTTCTGCAGGGAATCTGGGAAAGATAGTGCTACGCCCAAGATGGGACTACCGGCTACCTACGCGACTCTACGCTCGCACGCAAGTCAGCGTCAAGCACATAGGCGGCGACATCGCAGCCGTCTCGCCTTTAAAGTCGCAAATCGCTGTTTGGTCATGCGAGTCGGAATCATTGGGACAGGAATTGTCGGAAGCACGATCGGTTCAAAACTGGTCGAACTCCATCACGAGGTGAAGATGGGGTCCAGAACGCTTGACAATGCAAAGGCGGTCGAATGGGTGAAGAAGGCCGGTCGAGGGGCCTCGCAGGGTACGTTCGCGGACGCCGCTTCTTTCGGGGAGGTCGTTTTCAACTGTACTTCGGGGAACGTCTCGATAGAGGCCCTCAAGATAGCGGGAGCTCAGAACCTCAAGGGCAAGGTACTGATTGACATCTCCAACCCTCTAGATTTCTCCAAGGGGATGCCCCCGACCCTCACCATCCTGAATACGGATTCCATCGGAGAACTGATTCAGCGAACATTTCCTGAGACGAAGGTGGTGAAGACGCTCAACACGATGACGGCCGCCCTCATGGTAGACCCGAAGCTGGTACCGGGAGACCACGACGTCTTCATGAGTGGGAATGACTCACAGGCAAAAGCACTAGTCCAGCGTATCCTGGAAGAGTTCGGTTGGAAGAAGGTTCTCGACCTCGGGGACATATCGACGGCGAGGGGAACTGAGATGTGGTTTGCTCTCTGGGTCCGACTCATGATCAAGCTCCAGAACCCGATGTTCAACCTGCACGTTGCGAGGATGTCCGATGCTCCCGACCCTGCGACCGCGGCCCGATTGGACGCCCTGGAGTAGGCGCGCCGGTCCGGGCGCCTCGAACTGCTTAAGAAAGACGCGCCCCACTGAGGGGCCGAGCCGAATGCCCCTTCAGTTTCACTCTACTCCTTAGGGGTGCTCTTATGGAGCTTTAACGCTTATTTAGCGTGGGACGGGCAGCCAAGAGCGATTTGTCAGGGGAAGAGAGGGAAGAGATAGACGAGGAACTCGACGTCACGAGCATAGCCGGCGTCGGCGCGGTCACGAAGCAGAAGCTCAACGACGCTGGGATTTTCACGATTCTGGACCTTGCGACGGCGGGTCCCTCCGAGATATCCGAGGCCACGGACTGGGATATCACAAAGTCGGTCGATGTGAACAACAAGGCGAGGAAGAGGCTCGTCGAGATGGGAAGGCTCGAGCCCGACTTTGTCAGCGCGTCCGACCTCCTCATCAGAAGGCAGAATATCACTAGGATAAGCACGGGTTCCAAGAACGTCGACGACCTTCTGGGCGGCGGGATCGAGACCTGGGCCATCACGGAGTTCTACGGCGAGTTCGGGGCCGGGAAATGCGTGGCCGGCGACACGAATATTGTGTACACCAATGACGAGTTGGTACATCTGGAGACTATAAGCGAGACTTACGAAAAATACAGCGCAATCCACGGAGAAGCACCATACGACGGTGGCTTCATCGTCCCGCTAAGCACGGTGCAGGTCGTGGGTTACGATCTCGAGCCGGTCGCAGCGAGTCACCTCTATCGAGAGAAGGTCAGGAGGATAGTAGCCCTCACAACCGAGCGGGGACGGGTTCTTCGACTGACGAGACCGCACAAGCTTCTCACCATTACCGAAAATGGTGTGGAGTGGCTCGAAGCCGGAAGATTACGCCCGGGGGACGCGATAGCCACTCCGAGAACTGTGAAGATAAAATCCAACTCGCAGATCACCGCAGACGACGCATACTTCTTGGGTCTCTTCGTCGCCGAAGGTTCGGCAAACCCGCTCTCAATCTCGAACAGCGATGGGCGGCTTGTGGACTGGGTCCGGAGGTACCTTGAGAACAGGCACGGATTCTCGCCGACAATCCGGAACGACGATCGGAGCCCCGGATTGCGGAACATACTGTTGCGTAAGCAGGTAAGACCCATGCTCGGGCCTCTCTGCCGGAGCGACTCGTACACGAAATATGTTCCGGAGTCTGTGCTCAATGGAGATGACGATGTGCTCAGGAGCTTCCTAGCCGGCTACGCGGAAGGTGACGGCCACATCGCCGAAGACGGCCTTGAGCTTTCGTCCAACAGCAAGAAGCTGATAGAAGGGATCTCGTACCTTCTATCCAGGCTCGGCATAGCTGCTAGCTTCTCCGTCAAGGAGATCGAGACTGGCCAACACTTCAGGTTGCGGGTCTCGGGCTTCGATCGGTCAGAACTCAGGAAGCTGCCGTTCAAGAGCAAGAGAGCGCCCGTCCCAAACATGAGAAATAGCAAATACGGCACCCCGCTGGCATTTTACCTCAAGCGCGTCTACAGAGATGTAGTCTCGGCGAACAGGTGGCATCTGCAAAGGAGCGGACAACTCGCCAAGAGTGGGACACTCTACGAATTGCTCACGAGAAGTGTTTATGGCAAGAAGGGCATCAGCGATGAACTGCTGCAACGCGTGATTGCGTTTCTGGAAACGCGCCGCCAGTTGCTGCAGGTTTCACGCGACGACCTTGCGACACTCGATTTAGGCGACCTTCCCCGGTTCCGAAACTTCGTGGTCTCGCTCCCGTTCCCGCTCTCAGCAATCGCTGGGCAGATGGGGCTGACCAAGAGCGCCACCAACAATTACCTCAGCCGCGGGGTGCCCTCTTCAAGACGTGAAGCCGTGCGGGAGAATATGTCCAGGGAAATCGCCCGTCGTACCGAGTCGCTCGAGAAGGCTCTCGCGACAATCAGAGAGGCCATGAAATTCAACTGGGACGTAGTGACCGGCTCTAAGGATGAGGAATACAACGATTACGTCTACGACATGGTGGTGCCAGGGAAGCACGCCTTCGTTGGAGGAAACCTTCCCACGATCATGCACAACACCCAGATATGCCACACGCTCTGCTGCATGGTGCAACAGCCGATAGGCGATGGTGGACTGGACGGCGGCGTGGTCTACATCGACACCGAGGGCACGTTCAGGCCCGAGAGGGTCTCCGAGATCGCTACGTCGCGTGGATACGACCCGGACGTGATACTCTCGCGGATAATGGTCGCGAGGGCGTACAACAGCGCCCACCAGGAGCTCATCGTCAAGGACCTCGGGAGGATAATCGAGAAGAACAAGGTCAAGCTCGTGATCGTGGACAGCGCCGTGGCCCATTACAGGGCCGAGTTCCTCGGGAGGGGGACGCTCGCCGAGCGCCAGCAGCGCCTCAACCGCTTCATGCACGCGATCCTCAGGACCGCGGAGGTCTACAACATCGCGGTCGTCATGACGAACCAGGTCCAGTCGGCGCCTGACAGCTTCTTCGGTGACCCCACGAGGGCGACCGGAGGGCACGTCGTCGCACACACCAGCACCTACAGGATCTACCTCCGTAAGGCAGGGAAGAACAGGATAGCCAGGATGATCGACAGTCCATATCACCCGGAGCGAGACGCCGTGTTCATGCTCGACGAGAGGGGCATCGACGACCCGCCCGAAGAATCCACCAAGAGAAAGTAGCTCCACTGGTAACGGTTTAATATCGTACCTTAGCCGGCGAGAACCTTCATGAGAGCAAGAGCGACCCTTGTCCTGGTCCTCGTCCTTTCTCTCGCGCTGGTCCCTGTACTCGCGTCGGTCCCCGTCCACGCGCAGAGCCAGTACAGCGAAAGGCTAGACGTTTACACCGCAGGCCAGAACGCATTCTGGTCGATCACGCTGAACAGGCTCGGCACGTCATTTCCGGCCCTGACCTCCGCCGAGTCGACCACCGGACTGACGGGCTACAGGCTGGTGGCGATGAGCGCGCAGGGCGCCGTCTCTGACTTCCAGATCTTCGGGGTCGACGGATACAACCTGCTTAAACTTCCCTCGACGCCGTCTGAGGGGCTGTTCCTTACGGTCAACGCGACCAGCACCTCAGCTCAGTCCGCCGTCGTATCTGCTTTCGCCAAGGAGTTCGCCACCGACTTTACTCTGGTGAGCTCGGCGGGAGGCTCCTCGACCTATTTCGCGCCGGTCGACTTTCTAAACGTGGCAGCGCCAATCCTCTACAAGCTCGTGCCATCATCCCTCGGAGGGTTCGCTTCGTTCGCTTCGGAATCGACGTTGGTCGGGCTACCGATGCCGTATATCGAGCTCGCGGCGAACTACAACGGGACAGGGTTCAGCCACGAGATAGCGATCGGCGCAGCATCATCTAATGTCCTCATAGCGGACACGATAAACCTCTCCGAGCTGATCGGCAGCACGAACGCAACGATCAGTTCCTCCAATTCATCAAGTTCCAGCCAGGTCGTCATCCACTCGCTTGACGGGGTGATAGTCTCCAGCGATGCGGCTACCGTCTCGAACCACGCGGACAACTTCAGCGGTTCATACTCCTTGGCCGTCAGCCCAGCGAAGGTCGTCGACGTCAACGTGACGCTCGAGTCGCAGCCCCCGACAGCCGTGGCGTACAGGCTGCTCGACCACGGCTCGCTGGTGGCAAATGATTCTCTCGGCGTCACCATCGAGGTAGCCAACACCGCGGAGAGCGGGTCAATCGAGAACGTCACCGTGAATGACAACTGGTGGAAGAGCTACCCGACTATATTCGAGCTGTCTAGCGGCAGCGCCAACAACTACAGCTTCACTATCCCGACCATCGCGGCCGGGGCGAACGTGAACGAGACCTACGTCCTGAAGGTGATATCTTCTTCAGCTTCGCAGGTGACCGTCCCCGCGGCTACGGTGACCTACGCGTATCAGCTCTCGTCGAAGGACTATTCCGGACATACGACTCTGGGGCAGCAGGTAATCCAGGTCAACGATGTCGGTCCGGCGCTCAGCGTGACGGCTCAGCCGAGCATCAAGTCAGGTTCGCCGCTGGGCACCGTCGGTAATTACACCGTCACGATTACAAACACCGGGAACTCTCCGGCCCTCGACGTCAAGGTCGAGAACTACACCGTCAGCGACATAGCGCAGGACGGCGGCTCGTTCACGGTACACATCCCGATACAGCTGAGCGGCCTCACGCAGAGGAACTTCACAAGGACCTTCTCGGTAGAATACTCCAACACCGCCGGTCAGTCCCAGAACGTCACGGCTAACTCCGTCGAGCTGATCCTGTCTCACAACAGCATGGTGCTCCCGTTCATACGGGTCACAACCAGCGACAACCTCACTCCCGCGGCCCTCTCCAGCAAGATGCTGAACGTCACGTATACGTTCACCAACGCCGGCAAGGCGACCCCGAAGGGAATCTCCGCGACCGAATCCTTCCCCACGGGTGTCAGCTGCACCGTCGCTAACAAGAGCCTGGGCACCTGCTCCGGCAATACCTACACGATGAACGTCACCACCATCACCACCCAGAAGAACAACCTGACACTGACCTTCGGGCAGGACAACTACATCATCCAGCCTACGACGCTCACGACGAACTACGAAGGGCTGCAGCTTCACACCTTCGGTGGCAGCTACGCCATCCCCGCCGGCATCGTGGTGACCAAGTCGTTCAGCCCCGGCGCGGCGTTCCCGGGTATGAACTCGACGGTGACCATAGGCGTCTCCAATGTCGGTTCGCTGCCCATCTATAACGCGTCGCTCGGTTCCGGCTTGGACTCGTTCGACCAGGCATCCGCAGGCAGCTCGGCGAAGACGTTCGCGGAGGTCGCGCCCGGGAGCGCCTCCAGCTTCAACTACACTGTCACCACGGACTCGGCGGCATTCGGTAACTTCTCTGGAACCCTCGTCTTGACCGAATTCTTCTTCGGGGGCGCGTCGCAGAGCCTCTCGCTCGGGGCGAGCAACATGCTGATCTACGTGCCGGTCACCGCTACGGTCGCCTCCAGCCCATCGAACCCCGAGGAGAACCACGACTTCACGCTGGCGATAACCATAACGAACTCGGCCCCGGTCGGTGTCTCTGACGTGGTCTACACGCTGACGCTCCCGAGCGGAGTGACCGTCGTCTCAGGAGCCGCCCTGGTCGGGCACGAGATCACGATAAGCGTGCCGAGCATGCAGGGCGACTCGAACAAGACAGTCTCGCTGACTCTGAGCACCAACAGCGGGCTCACGATAGGCACGAGCGCGTCGCACCTCTCGTTCCAGTACTCGGGCTCCACTCTCAAGGGTATCTCCGTAGCGAAGCAGATAGTCGTGAGCGTCGACGCGACGACCCGGTACACCGTGCCGATTGTGATAGCGGTCCTGATCGCGCTCGCAGCCGTCGTGTACGTGCGACGCAAGGTGAGTACAGTTGCCAAGCCCTGAGCCGGACGACACGAAAGCGCAAAGAACCATCGTCACAGGCAGCGGGAGGTTTGAAGAGCGGTCCGCGGGCGCTCTCGTCTTCCGCAGGACAGCGTCGGGCCCTGTTTACCTTCTCCTGAAGTACCCCGCCGGGCACTGGGATTTTCCCAAGGGGAACATCGAGAAGGGAGAGACGCCGCTGGATGCGATGCACAGGGAGGTGAGGGAGGAGACGGGCCTCGTCGCCGTGAGACCGCTCGAAGGTTTCGAGCACCTGATCGAATATTACTATAGCAGGGACGGGAAGAAGATACACAAGCAAGTGACCTTCTTCCTCGCGGAGTCGCAGGAAGACAAGGTCACGCTTTCCTTCGAGCACCAGGAGTATACTTGGCTGGGGTTCCGAGACGCCATAAAGGTCGTGAGCTACTCCAACTCCAAGAAGCTCCTGCGCGCCGCCGAAGAGAGGTTCAGGGCCAGGGGATCGAGAGATTGAAGCCCTCGAGGGCGGCGAGTGGGTCCGGCGCCTCGATTATCGAGCGACCCACGATCACGTAATCAGTCCCGGCCCTGATCGCCCTCTCGGCGTCTCCGCCCTGGAAGCCCACGCCCGGGCTCAGGATTAGCTGCTCGGGCTTGAGTATCGCTCGGACCCGCTTTATTATCGCGGTGGACTTTGCGGAGACTATCGCCCCGTCGGCGTCCCAGTCCCTGACCCTCTTCGCGAACTCTACGTAGAGCGGCTCCCGGCCTACCTTCAGGCCGTAGCCTTCGCCTGCCCCCGCATGGCTCATGTATACCAGAAGGATCGTGCCCTTCCCGGCTCTCTTGGCGCCTGAGACGACCTTCGAGAGCCCTTCCTCGCGGCCGACGAAGGGGTTGGCTATGACGCCGTCGAAGCCGCCCTCGAACAGGAGCTTCGTGGTCTCAAGGTTGGTGGACTCGATGTCATTCAGCTTGATGTCGGCGATCAGGGGAAGCTTCTTTCTTGAACAGACGCGGGCGATCCTCGCCGTTCCGGTGAGCCCCGCCGGAAGAATGACGTGGAAGTTGAGCTTCACGCCGGCGACCTCATCGCCGAGGGTCTCGACCAGCGCCGCTGCCCTCTCTGCCCGCGTCTGCGGATCCCCGGTCAGGTCGAGCGCAAGGATTATCCTGCTTCGGTGTCTCTCAGAGGAAGTTCGAAGCTGGTCTCCGAACTTCACTAGAACTCCACCAGCGGGTGTTTTTCCGCCAGCTTGATGACCTTGACGTAGTAGTGGCCGTGCTCGTCGGTCCGCTTGCTGAAGCCCGTCTCGGCGAGGTTCGAGGGCGAGTACTTGATGAAGCCCGCCGAGGGCTCCTCCTTGATCCTTGTGTAGAAGAACAGGGACGCCTCTTCGTAGTCGTCGAGCCTTGCGAACGAGCCGACGATCCAGCTAGTCCCGTTCTTGAAGCAGTACACCGGAAGCGGTGGCTCCTCGTATAGCATCTTGTATGTTGCCAGCTTGACCAGCGAAGGCAGGTCCGCTACCTGCGCGGCGAGGAACTTCTGGTGGAACTCCTTCTTGTGCTCGAGGATGCTGGGAAGCTTCAGGACATGGATCACGGGAGAGTAGATGTAGGACGGGGTCGTGGCGGATTCCGTGAGGTGGACCTCCTCGGTCTCGCCGGCGTTCTTGTAGGCGAGGAACTCCCCTCCGACGTCGGTCTCGAAGTAATAGAAAATCGGCACCCCCATGAAGAGGTCGTTCTGCACGGAGAGCCTGACCTTGTCGCCGTGCTTGGACATGAAGATCGGCAGCTGCGCCCGCTCCAGCGCGCAGGCGAGTCTTCCGAGATCCAACAGCCCACCCAGTCTGACGAAGCACCCTCCGATTATCCTTCGCTGTTCCTTCTTGGGGGGCAACTCTGCCGCCGTGGATTTTGGGATTTAATAATCTTGTTACCTGAGATTCTGTCAAATTTCTGGGTGATTCAGAAGCCTGTCAATTGTAGGATGATGGTCGTTATGTATTATGGCGACGGTGATGGTCGTTGCGAGCGACGAAATGCGTCGTCCAGTCATACGAAGGCAATCGACTGCGCGAGTTTCTGGGCGAATGTCTCACTGTGTAAGGTATGGGTAGACAGGGACGTGAACACCACGATCGTCCTGTCCAGAGGAGGCTGGCGAGGTTCGTCAGTTCCCGTCCAAGACCAAAAGGTCGCCCGCAACAAGGTCCTGAGGTCAAGGAGAGAGGGCTGGCAGGTGAAGCAGTGAAAGGGAACCCGACGCGGATGGTAATCCTCAGAATCGATGGGCAGCAAGTTGGCTCATCGCCCGACGGTTAGCCTAGCCGTCGGTTGCCCCAAGAGTTGACAGAACCTTACCTGAAGACCAAAAAACACGTGGGATGCGAGGCTCCCGGGCAGTCCGATTGACAGTCGCGTCAGACGACATCCTGGAAGAAGTGGGAGAGCTCCGCCGCTCACTCTCGCGGTTGCTCGGCGCGATGGCTAAGAATCCTCCCGGGGAGCACGAGATCTGGTCGCTCTACGCCAGGTCCGAGAGGCTCGCAGCCGTGCTCAAGTTCAGGCTCGGCGTCGAGAGGCCCGGGGTCTTCCTCAAGCTGCCACGCTCGGAGAAACCCGAGGAGTTTCTACCGCTGGCGTTGGACGGGCTGGCGGCTGCCGTAGAAGCCCTCGAGAAAAAAAAGCAGCTCGACGGCCTCGAGTCAATCAGGGCCGCAAGGACCTACCTCAGGGCATACCTTGCCGAGCAGCGGAGGGTCAGGATGAGGGCGAAGAGGAAGGCTTCTGCTGCGGTGCGCCCTTCTTCGTCTTCTTAGGCTTCGCCGGCTCTTCCTCCTTCTTGGCCTTGGACTGCGGAGCCTCTTCCTTCGCCTCCTTCAGCGCCGGTTTCTCTTCCGGTTTCTTTTCGGCTGCCTTCTCTTCGGCCTTTTCCTCTAGTTTGGGCGCCTCCTTCTTCTTCTCCTTCTCCTTCTCCTTCTCCTCCTCCTCTTCCTCCCGTTCCAGCTCTATCAGCCTCAGCTGCTTGCCTTCCACCTGTATCTGATAGTTAGCGCGCTCCCCCTTCTTGTTAAGGAACCGTTTGATGTACGTCTTGACGTGCCTCGACTTTATCGTCTTCTTGACCTTGTCGTCCTCGAAGTTCAGCTCTCCGCCGCTGACCTCAGCCTTGATGCCCAACCTCGGCCCAAGGAACTCGGCAAGTTCGTCGGCGTTGTCCTTGAACGTGCCCAGGATTATCTTCATTTCGCTGACCTCTTCGATGATGAGATTATAACGGTTTAGGATTGCGCAATGTGCTGAAGGGTCCGTCCCGGTCCAAGAAATCTGTGCGGTGAACCTTCTGGTCCGGCAGGCATCGACGCCTAGGCCCGCTCAACGGGATCCGCCTTTGCGGCTCTTGTCCAGCGCGAGCATCTTGACCACCATCTTGCCGTGCTTCGCCTCGTCCATGTCGATCCATTCCAGGAGAAGGCGCGCCACGGGGTGGTCGACCTTGATGCTGTCGCGCATGCTCGCCTCCTTCGCCGAATCCTCCATCGCCAGCATGCTCTCGAGGAGTTCCTTTCCGGGGAGCTCGAACTTCCTCTCACTATCGGCTTCGAGCCACGACATCACCTGAGACACCACGTCACCGTGCCTGATGCTGTCCGATGCGATCATCCGGAGCAGTAGCTTCGTGTGGTCGTCCGCGGTCTTGTTGGCCAGCTCGAGGTACTTCTCGGCGGCGGAGAGCTCGAGCTGCAGCCTCTGCCTGAGCAGCTCCAGGGACGCGCTGCGCACAGGCTCCTCCGACCTGCCCTCGATTATCCCCCGCCCTGTGTTCATCACCATCACCTGGCGGGCGGTCTCGAGCAGCTCGACCGTCTCGATCGGGCCGAGACCGGAGCGGGCGCGCTTGACGGCCTTCTCGGTCAGCGGGTCTATCAGGCGTCCGATGCCGGGAAGACTCTCGCTGCCGGTCCCCCTCTTCTTCTTGAGGTACTGGGTGACGGCGGCCTGCGTGACATTGAGCGTCGCGGCGATCTCCTTGACGTGAAATCCCTCGCGCGCCATCCTCTCGGCGAGCGCGGCTCTGATCATCGGAATGAGACGTTCCTCGCTCTTGACCCCTCTGTTTCGTGCCGGCATCAAATGCGTCTCGGGCTCGCTGCGCTTATTTGCCTTGCGTCGCCTGCTGTTAATAACACTGTTAACCCGCAGAGTTAACAGAGTCCAGATTAAATATTACATATGTTATAGCGGCGGCGCATGCTCGGCTTCCCGTACGTGCTCCTGTTCTCTGCGGTGATGGGGCTCTCCATCTATCTCTCCCTTCCCATCGTGCTCAGCAAGAGGACGGGCGAGATGAGGACGAAGCTCTTCAACGCGTTCGCGATAGGGATACTGATTTTCCTCATGGGCGACGTCTTCTCCGACGCCGCCTCGATACTCTACAACGGCTCCTACTTCGATTACGGTTCCTCTCCATATTTCGACGTCGTCTTCACCGCGTCGCTGGCTGGCGGTTTCCTAGTCCTCTACTACGCCGAGAACAGGTCGAGGCATGGCCTTACGCCGACCCAACTGGCGTCCATAATAGCCCTCGGGATAGGGTTCCAGAACCTGACTGAGGGTCTGCTGTTCGGCTCCTTGGGCGCATCACTGGGGCTGACCGGGGCCGCGCTGGTCGTGTTGGTGGGCTTCATCTTCCAGAACGTGACGGAGGGTTTCCCGATAACATCCCCCTTCTTCGGACAGCTCGAGAAGAAGACCGGGGTGATCCTTCTGCTACTGCTCGTCGGAGGCCTCCCTACCATCATCGGGGGTGCGGTCGGTTACTACTACAGCTCGAACGTCTTCGACGTGGTCTTCGATGGCCTGGCCATAGGGGCCATCCTCTACGTGATTCTCCCGATGCTCAAGAACGTCTTCAGAGACATGGACTATGCGAAACAGAGGATGGTGTATCTTGGGGTCTTCCTCGGCTTCCTCGTGGGTTTCATCGTCAACCTCATCTGACGCCGCCTACTCGCACATCCGTGACTGCCGATTCCGGTAGATTCTCACCGGAAAAAAGAATCTCGCGTCCGTCCGCCTGCGCGGTTATTTCCCGAGCCGCCTTCGTCTTTTCTGGTACGTGCGCAGAGCGCGCAACAGGTCAATCTTGCGAAAGTCGGGCCAGTAGACGTCCATGAAGATCAGCTCGCTGTAGGCGCCCTGCCAGAGCAGGAACCCGCTCATCCTCTCCTCGCCCGAAGTGCGGATGATGAGGTCAGGCTCAGGGTTCGGGAGATAAGAGGTGTAGAGCCTCCCGGATATGGTCTCCTCCGTTATGGCGGCGGGCTGCAACGACCCCTTCTTCACGTCCTCGGCTATGGACCTCACCACGTCGGTGATCTCGGCCCTCCCGCCATACGCTATCGCGATGTTCAGGAAGTGCCCGTCGTATCCTGCGGTCTTCTGCTCGACCTCGTGCAGGATGTTCAGCAGTGACTCTGGAAGCAGTTCGAACTTTCCGATGCCCTTGACCCTGACCTTGTACCGATAGATCCTCTCGTCCTTGAGCAGCCTGGCCAGCCGCTCCTCGATCAGCCTGACTATCTCCTGGAGCTCCTCCGGGCTCCTCTGGAAGTTCTCCGTCGACAGGACGTACAGCGTTATCGACCTTATCTTGAGGTCGTGGCACCAGTCGAGCAGCTTCTCGACGACGTCTGCCCCGGACGCGTGACCGAGCTCCACCGTGTAGCTCCTGTTCTGAGCCCACCTGCGGTTCCCGTCGAGGATTATCCCGATGTGGTCCGGGATCGGACCGCGCTCGACCTCCGAGTTGAGTCTGGCCTCGTAGAATTTGTATGCTCCCGTCGCCTTGAGCACAGTGTCAAGCACGTCCGTCACTCCTTCAGGAGCGGGCTCCGGCTCCGTAGGCGGTATACGGTAAGAGTTACGGCGACGAATGTTACTGCGAGCCCCACCAGCACGTACGATATCAAGAGGACCGAGCTGTTCACTCCTCCCGTCAAGAATATCGCGAACTCATCCATCGGCAGGTAGAGTAGTCCCAGGAGGATGATAAGAACCCCATCCCTCCAGACCCTGTTACTTCCTCGGGCCAGATGGGCCAGCAGCGCGCCGATGAGGTAGATGGCGAAGGCAGCCCAGATGACTGGCAGGGCACCCTCGAGATAGTATCCGATCAGGCCGCCCCCGTAGCCTAGGAACGCAGCCGGGTTGGCGCCAACCTTGAGCACCCCAATCGAGTCATTGGAGACCATGTAGGAATATCCGCTCGAGAGCCCCACTAGGAAGATGAGGCTCCCCGCTACGACCGAGAATATTCGCAGATAACCGTAAGGCCTCTGGCTGAGCATGAGAGACACCGACCTGTCGATGCCGAAACCTCTGACCAAGAACGTGGTCCCCACTATCAAGAGTATGGCGATCTCCGCTTCGAAGGCGCGACCGAACAAGATGAGCACGCCCGCAAACAGGAATATGACGCCCGGCACTCCTACCACCCACTTCGCGTAGCGCGGGTCGAAGACGAGCATCCTGAGATATCTTCCGAGGACCATGTACGTCTCCTCCACCGTCCTGCTGTGCTTGACCGCGATCCTTACTACCGAGACTATGGGCTTCATCGACTGCAGTACGGGGACAACCTGCTCGTCGTCCGCGCCGTCGCTAACTAGGACGATGCCCGTGAACTGGTCCCTCGCCAGGAGCTTCTCGACCTCCCTTCTGATCTTCCTGTCCGCGTCAATTCCGCTCTCGGCGACCCCGCAGGCGACCGCCACCTCGGTGTCCACTCCCTTACCCAGCAGCTTTTGGTACTCGCGCACGGCGGCGAAGATTGAGTTCGCGTCTGCCTCCTCCGGGTCGGCGATGGCCAGCTCCGTCGCCGCACCGATGACCTCGTCCTTGCCGTAAACAGGGGAGCGGACTCGCGTCTTGCTCTCGAGGTCTCCATCCCTGTCGACCGCAAGTACCAGGAGCTTCTCCGCCTGTCCCGACATCTTTCTCATCGGACTGGAGCTCTCTACTTAAGCGCTATCCCGTCACCACGCGCGCTGACGAAGGGTCGACCTCGCAAAACACATAAGACGGCTAGACGATTCTGTCGCGACGCAAATGCAGCTGCAAAGACCCTGGCTCGCGTCGTGGAACGGCGGCGCTCTCCGCACGATAGGCGTCGGGGCGAGGTCACTGCAGTCGCTGCTCGAGGATAGCGCTTCCAGGTCCCCGCTGAGCCCCTGTCTTTCGTACCAGGGTGCTTCCTTCACCTACTCCGAGGTCGAGGAGACCTCTTCTCGTTTCGCTTCGGCCCTGATCTCCCTCGGCCTGCAACGCGGGGACCGCGTCGGTCTCTTCATGCCCAACATTCCCCAGTTCGTCTTCGCATACTTCGGCACGCTCAAGGCGGCCGGGGTCGTGGTCCCGTGCAGCCCGCTCTACAAGGAGAAGGAGCTGGAGTTCCAGCTGAAGGACTCGGGCGCGTCGTTCGTGGTCGCCGCGAGCGACGTCGTGAAGGGCAACGACCTCTTCGCGAGCCTCGACGCGTGCAGAGGGAGGCTCTCGCTCAAGGCCGCCTTCGCCGCTAGCGTCACCGAGTATCTCCCGCCGCTCAAGCGGTCGTTCGCCGGGTTGGCCGGCGTCAAGAACGTCGGCAGGAGCGGGACGGTCCAGTTCAAGCAGCTGGTAGATAAGAGCGGACCGCTGAAGACGGCAGTTCCCGTGGACCCTGTCAAGGACGTCGCAGTCCTCCAGTATACGGGCGGCACCACCGGCGTCTCCAAGGGTGCGATGCTCTCTCACGCCAACCTCTACCTGAACGCCGCGGCCTCTTCCCAGACTCTGCCGCTGCTGTCTACCGACGTTGCCCTCGCGGCCCTCCCGCTGTTCCATATCTACGGTATGACGACCGCGATGAACGCGCCGTTCTTCGTCGGCGCCCGCGTGGTCCTCCTTCCCCGCTTCGACGCGGGAGAGGTCATGAAGGCCATCCAGAGGGAGAAGGCGACGAGCTTCTGCGGCGTCCCCACCATGTACATAGCGGTGAACAACCACCGGGACGTCTCCAAGTTCAACCTCAGGTCCATCAAGTCCTGCATCTCCGGGGGTGCGCCCCTCCCCGTGGCCGTCAGGAAGCGCTTCATCGATATCACCGGAAGCCACCTCGTCGAGGGATACGGCCTTACCGAGGCCAGCCCCGTCACCCACTGCAACCCGATCGGCGACGGAGCTGTTGTGAAGGACGGGTCCATCGGGCAACCCATCTCGGAGACAGATGCCGCCATCGTGGACATGGAGGACCCCTCGAAGTTGCTCGGAGTCGGGGAGGTGGGCGAGCTCGTGGTCATGGGCCCCCAGGTCATGCTCGGCTACTGGAACCGCAAGGATGAAACCGACCTTGTCCTCAGGGGAGGCTGGCTGCTCACGGGCGACATCGCGAGGATGGACGAGGAGGGCTACTTCTTCATAGTCGACCGCAAGAAGGACATGATAGACGTCGGAGGCCTCAAGGTCTGGCCCAGGGAGGTCGAGGAGGTCCTCTTCACCCATCCGGCCGTCCTCGAAGCAGCCGTGGTGGGGGTCGCCGACGAATATCGTGGCGAGTCCGTCAAGGCGTATGTCATCCTGAAGCCCGAGAGCAAGGGCAAGGTCACCGAGCAGGAGATGATCGAGTTCTGTCGGACGAACATAGCCAAATACAAGGCGCCCCGTAGCGTGGTGTTCGTCGACGAGCTCCCCAAGACCCTCGTCGGGAAGGTGCTCCGCAGGAAGCTGCGGGACAAGAGCGACGAGGAGAAGGATACGGCTACGCCATCTCGATGATCATCGCGACCGCGTTGCCCCCGCCGAGGCAAAGGGTAGCGAGCCCTCTCTTCTTCCCCCTGTTCTTCAGCCCGTAGATGAGGGTCGTAAGCACCCTCGCTCCGCTGCACCCTATCGGGTGGCCGAGGGCCACCGCGCCCCCGTTCACGTTGAACTTCTCATCGGGTATCTTCAGCTTGTCCCGCACCACTATGGAGGCGGTCGAGTACGCCTCGTTGTGCTCGACCAGGTCCATGTCGTCTATGGTCATGTCCGTCTTCTTCAGCAGCGCCTTGACGGTCGGGATCGGCGCTTCCATGACGTCCTCCGGCTTCACCCCTCCCGTGTTGTATGCTATTATCCTCGCGAGAGGCTTCACCTTGGCCCGCTTCGCCCTCTCCTCCGACGCGACCACCAGCGCCGACGCCCCGTCGCTGAGCTGTGACGAGTTACCGGCGGTGAGTACCCCTCCGGGCTTGAACACCGGCTTCAGCTTGGCCAGCTTCTCGAGAGTCGTGTCCGCGCGGATGCACTCGTCAAAGTCGAACGTCCTCTCGTCCCCTGACTCGCTCTCGATCTTCAGCTTCACGATTTCGTCCGCGAACCTCCCTTCCTTCGTGGCCTTCGCGGCCCGCGTGTGGCTTCGATACGCGTATTCGTCGGCCTGCCTCCGCGTAACCCCGTACTTCTCGGCGACCCTCTCGCCCGTCACGCCCATGTGATACTGATTGTACGCGTCCCAGAGACCGTCGCTGATCATGGCATCGAGGAGCCTCGCGTCCCCATACTTCAGTCCCCACCTGAGCTCCTTGACGAGGTACGGGGCGTTGCTCATGCTCTCCATCCCTCCCACCACCATAAGCTCGGCGTCGCCGGCCTTGATGGCCTGGGCAGCAAGCATCGCCGCCTTTAGTCCGGAGCCGCAGACCTTGTTGAGCGTGAACGAGCCTACCGAGACCGGTATATCGGCGTAGATCGCTGACTGTCGCGCGAGGTTCTGCCCCAGCCCCGCTGAGATGACGTTCCCCAGTATGACCTCCTCGACCTCTTCCGGCGAGACCTTGGCGCGCGTCATCGCCTCCCTCACCACCGCCTCCCCCAACCGGGCCGCCGGGACGCCGACGAGGCTCTTGCCGAACTTGCCGATCCCCGTCCTGCACGCAGACAGAATCACTGGCTGAGACAATATGGTTGCTCCTCAGGCGTGATTGGGAGGTTAATAATGGAATCCACCTCGTCGGCGCGCGTTCATGCCGTCGCCGTCCGTTGCGCCGCGCCTGCGCCCGTTCATGAGTTCATCTTTCTTCTTTCCGTGGTTGCGACGCCGTCCTCCTGAGTATCGGCTGCGAGGCAGACCGGGCAGACACAGTCGTCCGCCGTCAGTCTCAACCTGGCGCGGCTCCCCTTTGACGCGTTGACCGCCGAGCACCAGCAGCCGGTCCGCCTCTCGCAGGTGAACGCGCTTCCGCAAAGCTGGCATCTTACCTCTCTAACCAAATCCACGTTCGGACACCTCGGCATCCGTTTGGATTAGGAGCTATCTCATCTTGGGCGACGGGCTGCTGCGTCTTCGACAGGCTCATTCGCACAGTACGGGTAGCCTTCGTTCAGCTTTATTAAACTGGCTGGATGAGCCATCCAGTCGTTGAACGGCCTTACCCTTGGCGGGACCCGGAAGGTCGCAGCCGTCTCGATGTTCACTGCGCTCGCGATCGCGACCGACTACGCCCTGCTGCCGCTCGCCAACGTCAAGCTGATGGACTCGATCGTCTTCATCTGCGCGCTCACATTCGGGGTTAGCGCCGGCGCCTCTGTGGCAGCCCTGACCTGGCTCGTTTACGGGACGGTGAATCCGCTCGGCCCTGACAGCGGTCCGTTCCTACTGCTGCTAATCGCGTCCGAGATGGTCTACGTCGCCTTCGGCTATCTGGCGAGGCGAATGCTCACCCCCGACCAGAGCGTACCCGCGAGGAGCCTCCTCTGGGGATCGTTCGGCCTGATCGGCGCGTTCCTCTACGATGTGAACACGATACTCACGCCGTCCCTCATCATAGGGCAATCCCTGCAGGCCAGCCTCGTCGAAATGCTGCCCGCCGCCCCTTTCATGCTGGCACACGAGATAAGCGACTTTGTATTCTTCGCTACCGTCGCTCCCGTGCTCTACGCATCTGTGCGCAAAGTAGCCTTGCGTCAAAAGTCCTACGTGGCGTTGCCCCCGTCAGCCGGTGCGCTCGAACCCGAGCACGTCTGATATCGCACCCGTCCTCTCGCGCTTCGGCCTGAACCTGGCCCTCACCTTGCTCCCCGCCCTCGCGTTGCCTAACAGCATGTGGAGGATGCCGCCCTTCACCCCAGGAAACTCGACGAACGCGAACGCCATGGTCTCGCCCGACGCGCCGACGCTGCGGGTGACCGCCTTCACCACCCCTACCGGGCCAGCGCGGACGAACTTTGTGGTCTGCGAGTAACAATCGACGCAGTACATCCGAGCAGGCAGCGCTGCCTGCTTGCAGTTCGGGCAGTATCCCGCGAGAATCTTACCCTCCATCAGCGCGCGCAGGAACCTCTCTCCAGCGACGCCCGCCGTGTATTCGTAGTGGAACGGTATGACGTCGGCCCACTGTCGCACTTCCGTCACGTCGTCGAGCCTCTCCGTAATCGGCACGGCTAGACCTTGCCTCCGCCCGGCTTGAAGTACCTGATGTCGGTTATCGCCCCGAGCCGCTCCCCTGTCTCTTTCCAGACCGCCTGGACGCGCATCCCGATCTTGACCTTATCCGGTTCCACCTCTCCTAGGAGGTGCAGTATCCCCATCAGCGGAGACGCGCCGTCGATCTCGACCACCGCGACGAGTATCGGGTCCTTCCTCCTGCTGGCGTCGAAGTTCACGTAGGCTATCGAATATGTGACGACCTTACCCGTGTCGCGCAGCCTGACCCAGCTGTCCGTGGGCCTGTAGCACCTTTCGCAGTACATCCGCGGGGGGACCATCACCCTCTCGCAGCGGTCGCACCTTCTCCCCCATATCTGGCCGTCCTTCAGGCCCTTGAGGAACCTGCCGGTCGCGACCCCCGAGCTCCACGCGTACCTCAGTTCAGTCCGATACAGCGTCATCAGGTATCTCTTGGCCTTCACGTCGTCCGGCGTGACCTCCACGCCAGGATACTTCGAGATCCTCGAGCTCAAGGGCTGCACCTTCCTGTCTTTGGATTCTTATAAACCAAATCAAATCACCTTTTCACGGTCCTCGCGAACTCGATGAAGAACGTCATCGATTCGGGGTTCTTCATGGACCCTGGGTTGTAGACCTTCGCGGGTTCTGCCCCAAGAAAGATCCTCCTCACCGGGACTTCGAGCTTCTTCCCGTTAAGCGTGCGGGGTATCTCCGGTACGGAGAAGATGTCGTCCGGGATCATCTTCGGAGAGAGTTCGCTCCTTATCCTCTGGTTTATCTCGCTCCTCAGAGAATCGTCTAACTTGGCGTCACCCCTCAGGACGACGAAGAGGGGCATGTACGGGCGCCCTCCGAGGAACTCCATGTCC
>Ga0182024_10006513_pt1 | contig 25601 bp, 24 predicted proteins | sample P32metaG_FD_120480 | JGI IMG/M metagenome (GOLD analysis project Ga0182024, IMG submission 120480) | Permafrost microbial communities from Stordalen Mire, Sweden - P3-2 metaG (Illumina Assembly) | ecosystem: Environmental > Terrestrial > Soil > Wetlands > Permafrost | place: Sweden: Stordalen...
CGCGGGCCCCGTGCCGGCCTGGCCATTCAGGCCGCTGGGCTCGAAATATTGAAACTTAAGCGAGCTAGTTTTCGTGGTCGCATCGCTATTGGGAATAAAGTAGACGTCAAAATTCCCAGGATGCCCGTCATAATTGCCACTCGTGGCGCTGTTAAAGAGTTGAAGCGAAAGATTCTGGATGCTGTTGACGGTTTGGCCCAGGCCTGGATAAATCGACGGACTGGTCGCCTGTGAAAACTCCAGAACTTCATAAGCCGAATAGTTGAACGACCCTGTGCCGGCGGTGGTGTCGCCGACCACGGGCGCATAGCTCGACGAATAGTTCCCGGATGGCTCCACATCCGTCACGGACGACGCAGCGGCGGAAAGATTGTTGGTCAGCGGGGCGGCATCGATGATCGTGGCGATCGCGGTGGTCTGGCTTCCAAGCGACGCCGCCGCACCGCTGCTGTCGCTCGGCGAACTGATTGTCACATTGAATGTCTTGTTTCCCCCCATGCCGGCCACGTCGTCAATTGGAACGCTAAACGTCGCAACGGCCTGACCTGCGGCAAAATTGACTGTCCCTGAACTACTTAGATAGTTTGTGCCTGCGACCGCGCTGCCGTCGCTTGTCGCGAAATTGACAGTGGCCGAGTCGGCCGTGGTTCCAGTGCGAGCTACCGAGAAATAAGCTTTGCCCGCGGTTTCGTTGACGGAGTAGCTGGGTGAACTGAGGCTGAATTGCTCAGCTGGCGTGCCATCTCCTGTAATGGTCAGCGATGGAGATATCGATCCATTAACATCTCCTTCGAGGCTGTCTGCCGCGGTGGTCGGGGTGCTGGGTGTCAGGGCGACGCGAAACGGCGTTCCTGAATTAAGATCGTTGATCAGCGTTGTGAGTGTCGAAGTGGGAACGGATGCGTTTGGCGTAAACGGGAGATAGCCCGCCATGACCGGGGGAGTGCTAAAATCGATCGTGCCCAACAATGTCGAGCTTCCGACGTTGCCCTGACCAACCAGACCGGTGGGGTCGCTATTAAACACCAGGCTGCTGTCTGGCGTGGTGCTGGTGGTGTCGGGAATCAGATAAACATTGAATCCGCCCGGCGATGCCGCATATTTGGTCCCCGGCGCGGTTTCACCGCCGTCGTATACCTGGAAATTCAGACTGCTGATGGACGTGATCTGCCCAGGACCGGGAAACACTGGATTGTTCGGCGTATCAAATTCATAAATCTGGTAGTCTTCATAAACCGTCTTTGTGCTATTGCTCGTCGTGCTCGTATTGCCGGTGACGCCGGCAACATTGGTATAGCTGCCGGTGTCGACAAACTGCTTGCCGGCGGTGCTGGAGCCGATCTCCGTGATGGAGGTGGGAATGGCGCTGAGCGTGACCGCGCTCATCAGAACGCGGCGTTCAATCGCCTCCACCGGAACGGCGCTTGGCATTGCCTTCCGCGGCTTGATTAGTTCTCTTCGCTGCTTGAAACTCTTGTGCATTGACTGGCTCCTGTTTCGCAAGCCCGACAGCGCCCTGCGCAACTTGCGACGAAATTCGCGCGCAATCTGGCAAGTTCGAATCGGGTAGTAATTGAACTGGCGGGCGGCCCACTCTTGGCGCCATCGGGCGTCTCCGTCCTCCATTGCATGGCGGTCATCGTGGCGACCGGACGTTAGGGGGATATGTTCCGCGCATGAATTTTTGACAACTCTTCAATCACCTGTCGCCCGGTCGCCGAATCAATTGATGCTCAATGATCCTGAATGCATGTACATGGTTTTGGCTTCGGCACTCACCTCGCTCGCCGGCAACACGGACGACTTGGGGAGCCACATCTGCGGATTCATCCCGGTCGCGCCGTCGAGCGTCTCGACATGGCCATCGAAAAAAGCGGCGTTAAAGCGGTAGCTGGAAAGCCCCGCGCCCGGTGCGCGGCTGCCATGTCGCATGGCGAAGACAATCGGATCGTTGCGCAGAAACGCGCGGGAATACGCGCTCCAGGGGCCGTAATCAGCGTATTGGCCGCCAGGCGAGCTTCCCGAATTATCCCAACCCAGGTTATAGTCGGGCGCCATGTCATCGGCGTTTGTCCAACGAGCGGAATCAGAGATGAAGATCTTGCGACTGGCGTCGCCGACTTTCGATAGATTGGGGCGATAGAGTCCTGTCGGAATGTAGTTTTGGTAAAGCGAAATGTCGCCGTTTCCGTAACTACACTGAAACAACAAGGCCGTGTCATAGGATACCATCTGGGTCGTAACTCGAACCGGCGATCCCGAATAGGGCGCGGAAGCAATCGTGTTTTCCGGGCATTGAAATGCCCTGTATTTACAGAGAAACTCGAAGCGATCGGTGCGGTCGGCGATCGATCCGCCCTCGTCGAATTTCGCCCCCATCAGCATTGCCACAGGCGCCGTCCAATCCCAGGTCTGACACACCACCGGACAGTTGAAATCACTATATTTTGCCCCATTGGCTTTCAGGAACGCGTTGGACGTCCAGGCATTGCCGAGGATTGCGCCATTTGATTGCTGAGCATAGATCAACATGCTTAAACTGATTTGGCGTAGATTCGAGGCGCACACAATCGTATTCGCCGCGCGGCGCGCCATGTTCAGCACCGGCAGCAGCATCGAAATAAGAATTGCAATAATCCCGATGACGACCAGCAATTCTACGAGAGTGAAGCCAGCCCATTTAAGGGGATTATGGAATCGCTTCTTCTGTTGAGTCCGTTCAGGCATTGGGGCTAACCTTCCTATTAACAAGAAGCTTCTTCTATCTTAAATCATTTACTGCACCGGGGGCTGATCTGCGGGCGGCGTATTTCGATCGCGTTGGTGGAGGTTGCATGCCCGGCCGGGCGCGTGGATTGTGGCCTACAACCAGTCGCCCGCAATCGGGACAGAATGTGGGACCGCTCTTGCCGATTTCTTCATTGAGCAAAACCCAGGTAGGATCGATCTTCGGTTTCCCGTCGGTTGTCCAATAGCACGCCTCGGCCGGCATTCCGGTATTTTTGCCGCTGAAGCGAGAATAGATCGGCAGCGTCTCTCCCATTTTGTTCTCATGGCGAAATGACTGACCCGTCTCCGTACAAATGTATGTCGTATAGGACGCCGATTCCGGAGTATTGCCTCTGAGAAAGCCCCGGACCATGTAGCACAAGATAAACAGCGAGGCGGCGCATACCGCGACCGACAAGACCCTGGCTCCCCATCCGGCCCGGAACTGCCGGGCGCGACCGACTAGCGAAACCCGTTTCGAGTCGTAATTGCTATCCACAACTCGATACCCCGGCAGAAGACCTTTGCGCCAGCAATGGCGAACAACATTCTCTGGCCGCTTAGATGCGCGGACCATTCAACGCGGGCGGATCATTGCCAAGGCGCATTCGGAAAACGTGATGATTTGATTTCGACGTGAAAAAGACTTGGCAGATCCGTAAGGGAACCCTATTGATACGTTATTCACGTCAGAAGAGTTAGGAATGCGCTAAAATTGTTGGGCAAGGCAAACGATTCACGTTTTTGAGATCGGTCGACTCATCTCATACTCAAATAGAGACGGAGAATTGGGATATGGCTCGGTCTTTCCCGTCATCGCGAAGCCATTGCGCTTGTAAAACTCGATCGCGCCGTCATTGCAACTGGTGACCATCAGGTGCAGCGCGGACACGGATTTCGCGCAAGCCCACATGACGACCGCGTCGATCAATGACCGGCCAACTCCACTCCGCCGATGCATCGGCCCGACCCACATGGAAACGACATGAGCCTTGCCGGGGGCGTGCTCGTCGATGAATGCCGCGACGATTCCACATGGCGATCGCGAATCCATGGCGAGGTAGCCGATGGCTTTGTCGCCGTTCCATTTTTTCGAGCGATCAAGCCAATCGGCTTCGGAAAGCTGGGCCTCTTTGGCATACGTGCTGCCGAACGCGGTCGGTGAATCCTGCAACGCCGCGAGACGAACGGCTTTGAATTGCATTGCGTTCGTCGGGGCAATCGGCACCAGCTCAGCGGGCATTGAATAATTCTAGCAAGGCCGGCTCCAGGCCTCAGTAGCGGAAGATAGATGGAGTTTTAGGAAAGCCAGGTGGCCAAGCCGCCAGGCTCCGGGGAAAATATGTCGGAGGATTTATCAATATTCTCGCAATCCGAAGCGTTTACGATAACACTGAGATCATGAGTTGAGGCGACAATTGCTCGTGTGTCGGAGGAGATTGCGATGAGTTCATTTTTTCGGCAGATGGGGTCACGAACGCCGCGGACTTCGGCGCGGGTAATGAGCGCGGCAATCGCGGCATCGGCGTTATGCCTGGCAATGGTTGCGGCTGCTCCCCCCGACGCACAGCCCAGCGGACAGAATGGGAATGGACCGCGGCACCACCAATCGTCCATTCCGATTCCCGACGTCGATGCCACCCCGGTCAACGATGCGAACACCGCCCTCATCAAAGGCAAAGCCGACTTGAAGAAAGCCCAGGCGGTGCTCTTTGGCGCGGCCCGCCGGTTTGAAAAATCGATCGACGCAAAGCCCGATGTCGCCGCGGCGATGCAGGAATTAACGGTCGCCCAGTCGTCGCTTCAGGCCGCCACAACCAATGTAATCAGCGGCATCAAATCCGATGCCTCGTATAAGGATGCGCAAACCAAAGCCCAGGCTGCCCGAGCGGATGTCGAACAATTTCGCGGCAACCCGGACGCCACTCCGGACGAACGTTATGCGGCGGCCAAAGTGTCGCTCGCTGCTAATGACGTACTATCAAAAATTGAATCGACGGCCCTGGCTGCCGATTCGCATGTTGCTGATGGCCGAACTCTGGTTGCCGCCAAAGGCGAAGCGGTGCGGAAGCTTCGCGCGCAATACGAGACGGCGATGCATGATGACGCCGAGTGGGCAGCGGCCAACAAGGATGTGGAGGAGAAGAAGAGCAATGTGGAAGCGGCTGAGAAACAGCTCGCTGACGCGAGGAAAACCTACGCCGATCAACTAGCCGCCCGTCAGACGGCGATCGCTCAGAATAAGGCTCAGCAGTCTCAAAACGGTGGACCGGGCGGCCTGTATGGAATGCCGCCCGGAACACCGCCGAGCCGGTAGAAATCAGGGAAAGCAGATCTCAGTGTTAAGGTCCGAGTAATACGGATTCCAGTTAATTTCCGCGCTCTTCGCGGAAACGCGCGTCGCCAGCGACCCGGCAAACGGCAGAAGTTTCGCGCGGCTTTTAAGTAGAAACCGTATAACGGGCGCAATCGCCCCGCCTCATTCAGCGAGCGCGATATCCGGTCACGGCCCGCCGTTACACTTCCGCAGTTCGCAAACGGTGTCGAATTTCAGGATTTGGCGGCGCGGATTCTCCGGCAGGGGTTTCGAGATTCGCGAAACCGCCGCGCAAGCTTCCCGTTTCACCGGCGAAGCACGAGGACGATGACGACGATGAGGAGGATCAAGCCAAGGGTGCCGCCACCGATCCAGATGGCGTCAGCAAGCATAGGGGAAGAGATCAAGGTCATAAAATCACCTTTGAGGTAAAAGACTGTTACCGTGCCGACGGTTCGATCCGCATCGACGTCTGGCGATAATTCGACGTTAGCAGGCTCCCCCGATCCGCGATGCGCTGAAAATTGGGGTGATAGAGCTGACGTCGTTGCCATCTATCAACTCAACCGGCACGGCTCGGCAGTTTCAGGTCAAACATTTCCGGCCGTTTTGAAATTTCTCAAAGAATGTTGACCGCACGAGCCGCCAAAACGACGACCACGGTCAGCGAGATGGTGGATTGCACCATGGTTAGAACTTTGGCCCAGCGTGAAAGCACCGGCGTATCCGTGGGTGAAAACGCGGTGCTGGTGTTGAACGCCAGGAACAGGTAGTCGATGAAGTTCGGAGACCAAGCCAGCCCGTCCGACTCGCCTTTGTCTTGCAAGGTCATTTGTGGGAAGAGGAACGCTCCGGTGGGATGTCCGATCCGCAAATCTCGGCCATGCGGGCCGCCGGCATCGAGCCGCCAATACCAAAAGGCAAAGACCAGCACGTTGGTGATCCACAGGGCGGCGGCAGAACGCAGCAGGTTCACCGGAGCTTCCGTATGGGCAGGGACGGCCAACACCAACAATACGAGCGACCAGACCATGAACAACGTAATGACGCCCGCAAGGGCATGACCCAGGATTTGATTGAGCTCATGGCGCCCACGTCGGTAGGTGATGACCGTCGGCACCGTCAGAGCGAGAACAACGACCGGCTCCAGCCAGCGCGGTCCAACGGCCAACGAAGCCGGCAATGCCAAATAGATGCCGGCCACGGCCAGCACCGCAATGACGGCCGGCCAGCGCGGTTCCGGCGGGTCGAGCAGTGTGTCCCGCGTATCTGACGCCATTCCATTTCACCTTTGCGATGCTTGCCGCCCCAGCCTTGCCGAACCAAATAAGTACCAGGATGACACGGCGGTCATCCGTCGCGGGCAGCACACGTCGGGCTAATCATGAAGTGCGACATGTGACCATTGCCCGCCGTTATACTTTTGCAACCCGCAAACGATATCGAACTTCAGGATTTCGTGACGCAGGTCGTCCAGGTGGTCCTCAGGGTTCTCAACCTCGTTCCGCACTGCTTTCCACTCCGCTCGGAGTTTGTCGAACAGCACGTCGAGCTGTGAGTTTGCCGCTTCGGAAAGCCAAAACTTGGCCTTGAAGTGTTCGACGCTGAAATTGAGAATTTCATCCTGCGAGGCTGCCAGATATTGATGAACCCGCTCAGAATCGTGTCCGGCCTTGGTCTCATCGCCGACGTCTTCCGCGAGCCGGGCACGCGCGCGGACGACTGCCGACAACGAGCAATAAGCCCGCGCGAGCGGTTCCCGGATCTTCATCAAGTTCGAGAACTGCCAACTATTGCGTTGCCAGCGATATACGAACAGGATAACCGCCGCTACCTGCGCGATTCCGAGGGTGAGTTGAACGATGATGCCAACGAAAAATGTCGTGTTGGAGTTCATGCCGATTCCTCATCGATGAGCTTTTGATTCCATCGGTCTTTTTCAAAATTTAATTTGACCGCCACGGCAACATTTGAGATACCAATCGCGTTCTATTCATACCCGGCAGTAAGTCATGCGGCGGCTTTGAGGGAAAACCATGCGATACCATGTATTGCCCGCGCGGCGAGGGTCTTTCATTGAGGTGCTCGAGTCTCGTCAGTTGCTTTCCGCGGCACCGCTGCAAAGCGCTATCGCGATTGCGCCACTATTGGTTGTGGGGCCCATCAGCGCCCCAACCGGGGCGAACGTCACGCTTCATGAACAAGCCGGGGTTTCGTTCACCGCCAGCCTTGGGACGTTCGTCACCCTCGCACCAGCCAAAAACCTGCAAGCCGCAATCAATTGGGGCGATGGAACCGCCTCCAAGGGAACACTCATACCGGGCGGCGTCGTCGGCCTTGACGAGCTCAAATTCGAAGTGGACGGCACGCACACCTATCGCAAGGCCGGTATCTTTCGGATCAAGGTCACCGTCACTGAGCCGGGACCAACGCCGACATCGGTGATACGGCTGATCGCAACCCTTCGCGATCGCGCGATCGTGGTGGCAAAGCCCACCTTGCTCGATGGCACCATCGACGGAACGTATTCGCTCGCGCCGACGGCCGTCGATATCGGCGCCGGCTACGTGTTCAACGGCACTGGCACCGCCGGCGATCTCGGCGCGGTATCAGCGCACGCGTTCGTCACACTGCCAGGATTTATCGCAACGGGCCAGGCGACGGGAACACTCACGCTCACGCAGGTTGGGCCAAGCGCCTCGGCCGTGAACAACTCCGTCACGCTGAAGTTAACCGGCCCCACCGAGGCAGGTTTTGGCGCTTTCCCGGCCTCGCTGGCGTACGTGATCACCGGAGGCACTGGCGCATTCGCCGGCGCTACTGGAACGGGTTCGATTGCTGTAACGCTCAATAGCGACATGACTTTCAGCTTTGTGATTACGTCCGCCCTGCCCCCGGCGGTGTGATAGATCGGCAGGACCCTTCAGATTATTGAAAACTCCACCGGCAAGAACCTGCTGACGATGACATGCCGGTCGATTCAGGCAGTCTTCGCGGCCCTTCCTCGCCGCGCCACCCGCTTCCGCCCGAACGCATCCGTTTCGGTCATCACCCGGCTTGCGCGGTTCGGATCAGCGGCGTAGCGCACCGTGTCTTCCGACGGGTTAGCGCCCTTCTTAACTAGCGCATGCTCAAGGCGCTTGCGGGCGAACTCCACATATGCTTCGGATTGATCGATGCCGACGTACTTGCGATCGAGCAAGGCGGCGCTGACGACGGTGGTGCCCGAGCCGTTAAACGGGTCGAGCACGATATCGCCGGGGTTGGAGCTGGCTTTGATGATGCGGTCGAGGACGCCGATCGGCATCTGGCAGCCGTGCCATCCCTCGCGTTCTTTGAACGTCCCGCAAACGCGGCTCACGTTCCACGTGTCGCCGCTGGCGTCGAACATCCCCTCGCCGGCTTCCTGCGGGCGCAAATACCACACATCATCGGGCAGCTTGCCCTTCGGGTTCGCGCGACTATCTCCGTAAGTCGTTTGGCGGGCGCTCGCTACGCGAATCGAATCCGGGTTAAACGTGAACTCCGTCTCATGCTTGGTGAAGTAAAGGACATGCGTATGGCTGCGGGCGAACTTGCGCTTAGGCTGCTGGCCAAACGTGTAGTGCCAGATGATCCAGTTCCGCAGCTTGAACCCGATCTTCTTGGCAATTACGCATAGTTCGGCGGCAAAATCATCGCCGATTGCAAGATAGAAAGAGCCGGTGGGTTTCAGCGATCGATGCACCGCGGTCATCCAGTCTTCACTGAACGTGCAGTAGTCCTCGGCTTTGCGCCGATCGTCGTAGCCGTCGTAAAGATAACCGATGTTGAACGGCGGATCAGCGAACACCAGATCCACCCAGCCCTCGGGCCGATCGTTGAGGTACTTGATGGAGTCGCCGGTAATGATGGTGTCAATGTCGGGCATTCTACGGCCATTGTAGGACGATCCGCGCAGGGGTGCTAACCGAGCGACCGCTTGCGTCAACTTTCGCAACCCCTGTTTATGGCGGATCTTGCGACTATCCATTAATGCCCTTTCCTTCCCTTCGTGAGCGAACGGTGCAACTTTATCGCGTCGTCCTATAATCGGCTGACTGTGTCCGATCCCACCAGCTTTCCAGTGCTGCGTTTGCTTGATGCCAACGCCAACCGCGCCCGCGAGGCGCTGCGTGTGCTTGAGGACTATGCTCGGTTCGTTTTGGATGACCGGGATATCAGTTCATCGCTGAAGGCAATCCGCCACACCTTGACGGAATCGCTCCGTGAAACGCTATCGGCTGCGATCCTTCACCGAGATACCGCCGGCGATGTTGGCACGGGCACCAAGATGCCAGCCGAAATGAGCCGCCAGGGGCTTCCTGATGTGGTCATCGCCGCCGGCAAGCGGCTTGGCGAGGCGCTTCGGTCGCTCGAGGAATATCTCAAAATTTCCGAGCCGGAGAAAGCATCCATCGTCGAGCGATTACGATACGTTTTCTATGACGTTGAGAGTCAGATCGTCCGATCACTTCATATTGCAAAGCGATTTGCGGATGTCCGGCTCTATGTTTTGATCACCGAGCAGTTCTGCAAGCGACCCTGGCTCGAAACCGCCGAGCTGGCTTTGCGAGGCGGAGCAAATTGCCTGCAGCTTCGCGAAAAAGACCTCGACGCCCGCGAACTGCTGCATCGCGCAAAGCAGCTTGTCGAACTTTGCAGAGCAAATGACGCTTTGTCGATCATCAACGATCGCGCGGACATTGCCCTGCTCGCCGGCACCGACGGCGTCCATGTGGGTCAGGCTGACATTCCGGCAATCGAAGCCCGCAAGATCGTCGGTCCGAACAAAATCGTCGGCGTCAGCACGCACATCATCGAACAGGCGCGAATCGCTCGAACCGACGGAGCCGACTACATCGGTGTCGGACCCGTCTTCCGCAGCTCAACCAAGCCGCGTGAAATCCTGCCCGGCCTCTCCTTTGCCAGGGAAGCGGCCGAACAAATCTCGATTCCGGTCGTTGCAATTGCGGGAATCACGCTTATGAACGTGGATGAAGTTCTCGCAACCGGCGTGCGATCGATCGCGGTGACGTCGGCCGTCACCGCGGCGCCCGACCCGGAAGCCGCGGCGCGCGAGCTTAAACGCCGAATGGAACCGAATCAATAAGGAGGTGTGCGGGAAAGTTTGTTTGGAAAATGGAAGACTCTTGGCGCACACGATGAGCGTAGAAGCGCTCCCCTACGCCTCGACTTCTGCACTTTTGTCGTAAGTCCTTATTTTGCGTTGTGAAATCGGGCGACCTCAAGTGGTCCGATTACTCGAAAACGCGACGTTTTTCAAAAGTGCAGAAGTCGAGTACGCGGGTCGCGGCTAACCGCGCTCCCGACCCCGGTTAATCGACCCGCGGAGCGCTCCTAAACACCGCCGTCCTCTTCCTTATTCGCCCCCGCGCACGCCAAAACCCAGGGAAGCACCCATCTCAATTGCCGATGACGTAGGAAACGGATGTCCGAAATCGCACCCAGCCCGACGTTGAGCTACGCATCACCCCAGGCGCCTTCCCGATCGTTCGTCGGCCACGCCAAGGTGATCGGCGGGCTCACGCTCATCAGCCGATTCACCGGATTGGCTCGCGAAATCGTCGCCGGGCACTACCTGGGCACCGGGCTTGTTGCATCCGCGTTCACCGTCGCGTTCACGATTCCGAATCTCTTTCGCAAGCTCTTTGGGGAGGGGGCGCTTTCCGCGGCGTTCATACCGCTCTATTCGCAGGCGCTACGGCGGGAGGAATCAGGAGCCCCGCGAGGGCCGGACGAGCAATCCGCCGCCGATTTTGCCACTGCCAGCGTCAATCTGCTCTGCATCATCCTGCTGGCTCTGACTGTCGTCGGTGAGGGGATTCTTCTCGCGCTGATCGCCCGCGAACGCAGCCTTGATCGGCTGCTGACTCTGAAATTCACCGCCATCATGCTTCCCTACGTGCTGCTGATCTGCGGCACGGCGTTCCTCGGCGGCATCCTGCAAGTCCACAAGCGCTTCGCCGCCCCGGCGGCCGCGCCGATCATCCTCAACGTCTGCCATGTCGCGGTCGTGTTCAGCGGCGCGTGGATGCTGCATCTGCATCGCGGGCTGAATCTGCAAACGACGATCGCCAAACAAACCACCCTCGCTTACTGGCTCAGCTTCTTTGTCCTCGTCGCCGGGGTGATGCAGGCGGCGATCCTCTTTCCGTCGCTCCGTGCGATCGGCTTCCAGTTCCGCCCCGTGCTGCATGTCTGGACGCCGGCGATTCGCAAGATGCTCAAGCTGACAGTCCCCGTCGCGCTCGGAGCCGGCGTGCTTCAGCTCTCGGTCCTTCTCGACAAAGGGATCAGCATGATCCTCATGCAGGACCAGGACACGACCGGCCGCGTCATCACGCATTTTTCACTGCTCGGCCATCTGATCCGATACCCCATGGAATACGGCGCGCCGGCCCGACTGAACCTCGCCCAATTCCTCTACCAATTCCCGCTCGGCGTCTTCGCGATCGCGCTGGCCACCGCGATCTTCCCCAACCTCAGCTCGGTCGCCCTCGACAAAGATCGAACCCACTTCAAATCGGTGCTTCGCCAAGGCATCGAAGCGACACTCTTCGAAGGCCTCGCCGCCAGTGTGGGGCTGGTGCTCATTCGCAAGCCCGCGGTCAGCCTGCTCTTCCAGCACGGCCTCATCGGCGCGCATGATGCCGACTTGATCGCGCAATCGGTCCTCTACTATTCCGCGGCGATCTGGGCCTTTAGCCTGCAGCAAATTCTGAATCGCGCGTACTACGCGCTGCACGACACGACCACGCCGCTGGTGATGTCGATCCTTACGCTGACGGTGAACCTGGCCGTCGAACTGCCGCTGGTTTGGAAGCTGGGTGAAGCCGGCATGGCCGTCGGCACCCTCGCGAGCTTCGCCGCCCAGTCGATCATCATGCTCTACATGCTCGACCGAAGACTCGATGGTCTCGGCTTAAGGACGCTCGCGATGCCGTTTGCAAAGATGCTCGCTGCCACGGCCCTGATGACCGCCGTCTGTCTCGGCGTCCAACGATTGCCGTTCTACCCGCACGGAAATCATCGCACGGATTGGGCCGTGCAGTTGTTGATCCTGATGGGACTTGGCGCGACCGTTTATGTCGGTGCGTGTGCCGCGATGGGATTGGAAACGCTCAGGCACATCCTGCCGAAGCGGCGCCGGGTAGCCTAATTGTCTCCGGAAAGATATCGCAATTTCGCTGCTGGAGATTGAGTCTAGTGCATGCGGTTGAACCCAGCAACGTTTGCGGCCGCCCGAATCGTTACAGCGTCGGCATCTTTCTCCCTAAGCGCTGGTATTGACTCGCACAATGATTGAATCAAACAAATCCGCCAGGATGAGAGTTCCGTTCTGGCCGCTGATGAATTGCGGAGACAAGCTGATCGGCAGCGTTAGTGAGCCGTTGTCGGCGAAAGTCGTATCGAGAGTTCCATCGGTGTGGAATGCGGTGAGCATGGGCGTTCCGCTGTCGTCGAACAGAATCTTGAAGATGCGATTTCCGAGAACGCCGAAAGTGTCGCCGTTTCCCGATAGCTCTGCTGGAGCGTCAAGCGTCGTGAGCCCCGAGGCGTCGACGTTGCCGTTCACCAAATGAACAATTGACAAGCCATTGGCAGGCGGAAAGCTCGCATAAATCGAACCATCCGCCGCTTGCACGGTCTGAGGGAAGAAGTTCTGACTGGATATCGTCGAAGGCAGCGCAAAGGGCGTGGCGCCGAACGTCGGATCGAGGTGACCTTTCGCATCGAACTTGACCGCAATGAGTGAAAACATCGGAAATGCGCCGCTGGTCACGTCGCCGCCGCCGAGCAAAATCGCGTCGCCGGCGGAATCGGTGAAAAGCTGGCTGAATGAAGCGGTCGGTGTGCCCCGTACATTGACCACCACGACACCCTTTGAGCCGAAGGCGGGATCGAGTGTTCCGCGCGGCGTCAGCCGTACAACCAAGTCCACCATGGGGAGGGCGCCGGTTGCGAGCAGCAATATCGAGCCGTCGTTCTGAACCAGAGCGGATAGCACGAAAAATCCGTAGAACCTGTGAGCCAGGCGTCTGGCCGCGGCGATGCCACTGGGAAAACCGCCATCGACCGCGCCCGCGGATGTGAAGGCGCGCAGCTCGAACGGCGCGGCCGTCGAGCTTTGCTGTGAAATGACCTCGATGATGCGCCCGCCGCTCACCACGTTCATCGTATCCAGGTACGGCTGCGATCCTTCGCGCAGGTCATCGGCGATATCGCTTGAACTCAGCACCTTTCCCTGGACGCCAAACGACGGATCAAGGGTTCCATCCGTCGTCAGACGCGCCAGCGCATGCACTCCGGCGAGAACAAGCTTTCTATCCGTTTGAGCAACGACAACCTGAGTTTTCGGAAGTACCGGGACGATTCCAGCGCGGCCTTCATAACCAAAGGACTTGTCGAGGGAGCCATCCGATCGATCGCGCGCCAGAACCAGTCCCTCGCCCGGGATTGTTCCATCGGCATTCGTCGAGAAACCCGCGACCACGATCGATCCGTCTCGGGAGATCGCGACGGCGTCGGCCGTGTTCGAAACGTCTGGCCACAGGTTTCCTCCGCTGATTTCCTGCCGCCCGTTCTTTGCAAACGATGAATCGAGAGCGCCGGAAGCGGTCAGGCGAACGACGGCAAAGTCAGCTCCCTGGGCTTCGCCGGTTCCGACGCTAACGTTCGACTGGCTCTCGTATCCGGCGAGAACGATCCGCCCGTGGCGATCGAGGGCCAGCGCGTTGACGACGCCATTGGCAAGTGAGCGATCCGTACTGCTGCGATCCGGGAGCGAAACGATCGTGATTCCCTTCTTTCCACACGATCGATCGAGCGTGCCGTTCTCGGTGAACTGGGCCGCGTACATCGCCGTGCTCCCTGAAGCTGATCCCGCGACGATAATCTGCCCCCCGTGCTGAATTGCGATCGACGTCAGCGCACCATAAGCATCTCCGCCCGGTGCGTCGGCATAGCCGCCGGTTCCGAAATGCGGATCGAGCTCACCAGCCGGTGTGATCCGCAAGAGGCCCTCGTCGCCGCCGACAATGATTCGATCCTCGGAATCAATGGCGACTCCGGTAATTGCATCCAGAACCACTGGGGCGTTGAGCAGAGCGAGCGCACCGCCTTGGGCAAACTTCGAATCCAACTGGCCGGCGGGAGTGAATCGGAGCACTTCGGCCAGAAAATCGAGCGAGGCATCGGTGGCCTTGTTCGATGCGCTGGCCACGATGATCGAGCCGTCCGGCTGCAACGCGACACCCTCGCTTTGAACAACCTGCGGAACGAAACCGTCCTGAAGATTCGATGTGGCGAATCCATTGTCGGCAAAGCTCGTATCTGCGGTCCCATCCGAATTGAGGCGCGCAAGAACGATGTCGGAGCTGCCACCGCTTCCGGCGCCATCGCCAACGACGAGAATTTTCCCGTCCGGCTGGAGCACCGCTTGAGCCAGAGACTCAAACGGAGTCTTTGCAAGATCGACGATCCCATTAACGCCAAAGCTCGGGTCGAGGGAGCCATCCGGCAATAGTCCGACGAGCGCTTCGCCGGCGTTACCCGCTTGGTTTTGACTTCCGGTGGAATAGTTGGCCGCAACAACGACTCGCTTATCGGGCCGAACCATGACGGCGATGGGCACACCGCCCGGCAAGTAGTTGATTTCACCAGAAATAACGCCGTTCGTTCCGAAAGTCGGATCGATTCCTGCGGAAAGCAATCGGCGTGATTCGAGCGATTCGATCTGAAATACCTTGGCCATGGCCACCCACATCTTGACATGAAAGGAGAACCGCCACGCTCTCTGTTCAACGATGCTAAGAAGTTATTCCAGCCTCGGCAATGCAAGCGGCGCTCGCCGAATGCGGCCAGGCCTTTCGCTGGGTCTGCCCACGATGCAAGGCGCCGATCGCCGCAGACGCTCCACGCTGCGACAAATGCGGGTGCGAGTGGAGCTAGAGCATGGTCGCCTTTGCTTGCAGTGCGACTCGATGTTCGTTGGATCACTGCCTTGCAGGCGGCTGCATCACCTAATTCGCGCAATTAATCCGGATTCCAGGATCGTCACTGATCCGTCGGCCGCGGCGAGCATGCTCGCGATCGCATCCGATAGCTGCGGAAGCGTGAGGATGCCTTGCACGCCGAAACTGGTGTCGATCGAACCATCCTGGCTGATCGCGAGCAGCTTTGCGCCGGTATAGGTGGAACTCACGACGAGGATGTCTCCGTCGCTCCCGAAAACGGAAACCGGCGTTACCTCCACTTCAAAGTCGCTCGACGTCGGCAATATGACAGACCCTCCATCGCCGAAGGTGGTGTCGAGTTGGCTGCCATTAAACTTGAGGACTGAGACCTGGTGTTCGGTTCCGAATATGACTCGGGCCGAGCCGTCCGGCTCCGAAATCGCACTCAGCAGGAATGGGAACCCGGGAACCGGATATGACTCGATCGGGCCGATCAGCTTGCCGCGCGCGCTCAGTTCGGCCGTGCTGACGTACCCGTGGGCATCACTGCTTCCGGTCCCGTTGCCGAAGAGCGTGATCGTTCCCTGGGGGTTCAGAAGCATCTGGGTGAAGTCAGGCGTGGTGCGGTAGTCGAGGCGCACGAAGCCGGCACTTCCGAAGCTGGGATCGGGATTGCCGCGCGTTGTAAGCCGCGCCACAAAAGATCCACGGTCGCCGCCGCCCTGAAGCAGAATCTTTCCATCGGGCTGCTCGACGATCCCAAACAATCCCACATTATGAAGCGTTCCCGATCGCTCAAAATGCTCGCGACCGTTCACACCAAAAGTGCGATCGATTGAGCCGTCCGAGTTGTAGCGGATGAGGACGAAGCCGTTACTGACTGAGCTCGGCAGGGACTGTGTGGCCAGGGCCTCGAGAATCTGGCCATTTGCCAGGCTCGCTACATCCAGGACCTGCAATTGCGTATTGGTCCGGGTGTCGTCGACCGGATCCTGCGTTGCGAGCAATAGGCCGCGGTCACCGAATGTCGGATCGAACTGGCCGTCGGACAGCAGACGGTAGAGACCTGTCGGATCGGCCAGGACGAGTTTCCCGTCGCTCTGCAAGCAGGCGGCCTGCGACGGGGGCACAACTGGGAACGGGCCGAACCGACCCTCGTATCCGAACTGCGAATCAAGATGGCCGATTGCGTCGTAGCGAGCGATTGCCGCGTCGCCGCCGGTCGTACCCGCTAAGATGATCGATCCCGTTGACGCGATCGCAACGGCGTTGACTTGGTTATCTGTTGACGGCCAGAGATTGCCGTCGCCGAGGGTTTGCTCGCCACCGCGACCGAAGGTGCGATCAGGCAGTCCGTTGGCGAGGAACCTCACGGCGGCAAAATCGTTGTCGCCGCGATTGAAAGTCGGCTCGAACAGGTTCGCGGCGCCGGCGAGCACGATGCGACCGTTCGGCTGAATTGCCATCGACGATGCAAGCCCGGTTCGTGACGCCGAGTCCGGATTGGGCGCTTCGCGGTTGATGAACTTTGCAACTGAGATTCCGCGGTTTCCGAAATGGGTGTCGAGTGCTCCCGATGCCGTGAGTCGCACAACCACCATCCCTTTGCCCGTGAGAACTCCGTCCTCGTCCACCGTCTTACCGATTGAACCCCCGAGCACGACCTTCCCATCCGCTTGCACCGCGATGGCAGCCAGCTGGCATCCATCGGCATGTTTCAGCGTGAACGTGCCGGATCCACCAAACGAAGCGTCGCGCTGGCCGTTTGGCGTAACCCGAATCACCGAAATGACGTGGTTATCGTCTCCACCGACATAGATTGACCCATCATTCGCAACCGCCAGACCGGCCAGTTCGGCAAGCGACGAAGCGACACTGAACTGCGCTGTTCCACCGGCGCCGAACGTCGAGTCCGGCGTTCCAGCATCCGTAAATCTCTCAACCTCGAATTCGCCGGAAGCAGTCTCACCAGCCACGATCAGCTTGCCATCCGCCTGTAGCGCGATCGCCGCCTGTCCAACACTTGAATTCGTGAGAAGCGCCGCGGAAGTGGCGATACCCGAGGCACCGAACGTGCTATCAACGCTCCCGTCGCTATTGATGCGTTCGGCGACGATTTGATTCGTGCCCGGTGCGGCGCCCGCGACAACCAACTTGCCGTCAGAGGTGGCGACTATCGTGGTGACTTGGGCGAAGCTGCCGGCGTTGAGCATAGCAACGCCGTTGTTTCCAAAGGTGGGGTCCGGCGATCCATCTGCGTCAAGTCGCACCAGCTGCGCGACGCCTGAAGTCGACGCGCCTCCACCGGCAAACAGGATCTTGCCGTCGGCTTGAACGAAGGTCGCACGGGCGGCCGGATACTCGTCAGTGTCGCCGGCGAGAATCCCGTTGACGCCGAACGTGGGATCGAGCACCCCGGATAAAAGGGAACGCCGTTCCAGCGACTCGATTCGAAATGTCTGACGCATGGCCACCCGCCTCGTGAAGTGCAATGAGAACCGCCACGCTCTCTGTTCGGTAAGCATACGAGCTTCTTCCATCGCGAGCAATTTTTTGCTTGCGGGCGGCGCTTGCTCACTCTATATTTTAGAGAACTCTAACACAGGATGGAAACGATGGCTTCGCGCTCTGTTGTTGTCGTGCTGATTGTGCTGGCGTCGGCGCTTTCGCGGTGCCGCGCCGATCAGGTCAAGACTTACTTCATCGGGGAAGGAAAGCTCAGCACCGAATCGGGCAAGCCGATCGGGTCGCAGGCGCTGCTGCTGGAGAAGATTGAGGATCGCGACAAAAACCTGATGATCGAGAGCGCGATCGTCGTTGATGCCAAGGGCGTCGCCGAGAAGCGGACGATGACGCTGAAAGTGGACGGCGATCACTTTGCCCTTCAGGACGACACCGGCTCCATCAACGGCACCGGCGATCTGTTCGGCATACCGTGGCAGTGGACCTACTGGCGCGGCAGCTTCGACGCCGCCAATGGCGTTCATATTCAGGATGAGAACTTCATCGCCGACCCGAATGTCGCGGTGGCGCGGAAGAAGATCACGGGCAAGGACGGGAAGGTGCTGATGTACATGGACGTGACGATGAAATCGATCACGCCGGAGACGTATCACATTCTCGCCGGCGCGTTATTGAAGAAATGAGGCTCGTCATGAGTGATGTAGAGCAGCTTCGCGATGATCTGCATTTTGTTCGGTCAGCGGTCGCCCGGCGCGAGCGCGCCGATAACGGGCCGGCGCTGATTCTTTATCTGTGGGCGGCGTATGTTGTCATCGGTTACACGCTGATGGATGTGCGCATCGCATGGGCCGGGCCGTTTTTCGCGGTCGGTGGATGCATCGGCGGATTACTGAGCTGGTGGATTGGCCGCGGCTATTCCCGCAAGTCCGGCGAGTGGGATCGCGCGACGGCCATGCGCGGGATGCTGCACTTCGGCGGCGGAATCATCGCCGCGTTTATCTTCACGATGTGCCTGGCGATGACGATCGAATCCCTCCGCAGCACCCGCGGCTCGCAAGTGTTTGTCGTGATGATCGGGCTCGTCTATTTTCTCTGGGGCGTGCACTACCAGCGACACTTCATGCTCCTGGGCCTCATCGTCATGGCCGGCGGCGCGGTTGTCGGACTGATTCCGCATTACGGCTGGACGATGCTCGGCATCGTGATCTCACTGGGGCTTGTCCTCCCGACACTCATCCCCTGGCGCCGATTGACCGGCCGACCAACACCCGCGACACCGAACGAGACGGCATGATGTTACGCCGCGATGACCAGGCGCTCATGAAGCCGTTGCGTGGCCTCGATCAGCTTGATCCGCTGCTTCAGCATCGCAGCCGGCTGGGTGCGTTGGCGCTGCTCAGCGGCGCCGACGCTTTGAGTTTTGCACGCCTGCGCGCGCTGCTCGAAGAGACCGACGGGAATCTCGGCGCTCAGCTTCGTAAGCTGGAAGACGCGGGGTATGTGTCGGTGAAAAAGGAGTTCGAGAAGCGCAAGCCGGTCAGTTGGTATTCGATCACCGCCAAAGGACGGAAGGCGATCAAGAAGCATCTTGAAGCGATTGAGATGCTGATTAAAGCGGGAGGCGGGTGAGGGAGGTTTCTGTGACATGGGCTTCCAGCCCATGCAAGCGATTTTCATTATTCAATATGACGTACTAACCCGAAAATCCAAGCTCGCCGCTCGCGGTGTCGATTTATTTTCCGGTAACAAACCGTGTTCAAATGAAGAGGCAGATCGCTGCGCTCCGGGCTTGGTCGATTGAGTTAGTCACAAGAGACAAATGTGAAAATCGCTCGGCATGGGCTGGAAGCCCATGTCACGGAAACAAGCCCGCACTCAGTGATCAAAGGCGCTCTAATTCGGGCGGGTTTTTAGAAATCCCCCCCGCTGCTGCCGCCGGAGTCACCGCCGCCACCGCCGCTGAAGTCTCCACCACCGCCGCCGCTGCCGAAGTCACCTCCAGAACCGACATCGCCCGCGCCACCGAAATCTGGACCGGAGGAAGTGTCGCCGAAGCTTCCACCCGCGCCAGCGTCACCACCAGATACGGGCGGGACATATCCGGCTTGGCCGGGGTGCAGGAATCGGTCGGCGGCGTATCCACCGACGGCGCCGCCGAGCAGTCCACCCAGGAAGCCACGGCCGAAACCGCTGCCGCCGCCACCACCGCCATAGTTCGGCGGGTAATATCCGCCGCCTTGCTGGGGATAACCCCCCTGCTGCGGGTAGTAGCCGCCCTGCTGGGGATAGTATCCGCCGCGCGATCGACCGAAGATTCCGCGGAGGGCGATGATGCCGAAGACGATCGCGATGACGACGCAGGCAAGTCCGCCGATGCCCCAATTGCCATTAGCCCCCGGCATGGCCGGCATCCGATTGCCCGGCAACCCCGGCGGCACCATCCCAGTGCCGGTGCTGGCGACGGCGTGCGAATCCATCTTCTGCAGCACGAAATTCGCCCCGTCGATCAAGCCCTGGTCAAACTCCTTCGCCTTGAACGCCGCCACAAGCTTCCCACGAAGCGCCGCTGCGTCATCCAGCGTGAACAATCGCAACCGCACGCTTTTTCCGGGATCGACGAACACATACGGGGGATCTTTACAGATCAGAATGAAGACGCCGCGAACGCCCATCTGGTTGCCGTGGCTCATCACCAGATTGTGGAAGAACGCTTCCTTCCCTTCGGCCTGAAGCTGCGGCTGCTGATCGTCCGACACCGACGGGATCGTCTCGATCAGCAGATCCTTCTGATGCTTCCGATCGATCTGATCGATAACGGCGGTTGCCTGCGAGATGGCATTGTCGCTGAAAAACTTGGCGTCATCGTGAACGCCATTACCACTGGCGGCTTTGGCCCCGCCAACGAGCAGCGACATCAGCAGCGCGGGCAGTAAAATTGAAAGTTGACGCATTCGTTTCATTCTCAAATCTCCGATAATCAATCGCGATACATTTTCGCGGCTTGCCATCATCTAAAACGATCCCGGGCCCTGGTCCTTTGCCGGTTGCGTCGCGGGGGCGCTTCCCGGTCGCGTGCCGGGACCGGGTTGATTCCTCGCGGCAGCCAGATTCTTCATTATTCGATCGTGCACAAACTGAGCCGCCGCTTTAATGCCGGCGTCATATTGCTTGGCCCGAAACGCGGTGGTCAGTTGCGTCACCAGCTCATCGCGATCCGCGAGTGTGAACGCCAATTTTCGCGTCTCATTGCCCACCACCACATGCAGATGTCGTGGCTCTCCCGTGATGAGAATAACGATGCCGTTGACGCCCAGCTGCCGACCCTCGGCGATCGACCAGCCGTCATAAAACTTCTCACGCTCTTCATCGGTGTAGCGCTGCTTGAAGTCATCCGGAATCGACGCGAACGTTTCGATCATCAGGTCTTTGTCGAACCGCTCATTGATCTGCTGCAGCGTGGCGTTCACCGCGTCGAGCGTGTCAACCTGAAACAAATGCGCTTCATCCCAAATTTGATGCACGCCTGCATACGATGACGCAGGCCCCGCCATGACAACAGCCAGCATCGTAACGAGCAGCGATCCCTTCAAACGCGTCAGTCGATTCACGCTGTTTCTCCTCCACGCCACGGGAAGACCAATCCACTTTTGAACGATAGACGACGGCGCTAAATATGACCAGTTATAAATGGACGCGGCAATTCCATCGCTGAAAACTTTCGCCAACGCTCCGTCCCCGCCGGCGCGCCCATCGGCGAAAGCGATCTTCGCAGTCAAGTTCATGATCGTATTCAGCCGAATCGACTCTATAATGGTTCGCATGGCTCCGTCATTTGTCCGCGCGAACGTCCGCGCGATGCAAGGTTACACCCCCGGCGAACAACCCGGGCTCGGCGAGCGCGTCGTCAAGCTCAACACCAACGAGAATCCATTTCCGCCCAGCGAGCGCGTGATGAAAGCGCTCCGCGAGATTGAGCCGGAGATGCTTCGACGATACCCGAATCCCACCGGGGAACTGTTCCGCCACGCCGCGGCAAAGCTGCTGGATGTGACGGCGGACATGATCATCTGCGGCAACGGCAGCGATGACATTCTGACCATCGCCACACGAACGTTCGTCCCGCCAAGTGGAACGCTCGCGTTCTGTGAGCCGACGTATTCGCTCTACCCCACGCTGTCACAGATTGAATCAGCCAAGTCCGTTTCGGTGCCGTGGGGACGCGAGTGGTCGCTGCCGATTGATGATCTGGTTGCCACCAAGGCCGATGCGATTTACATCGCCAACCCCAATGCGCCGACCGGCACGTTCGTTTCGCCGTTGCGCATCGCGGAGCTGGCGCGCAAGTTTGATGGCGCGGTGCTGGTGGATGAGGCGTATGCGGATTTTGCCGACGACAACTGCGTCTCGCTGGTCAAGGATCTGCCGAACCTGATCGTCTCGCGCACGCTGAGCAAGGCCTATTCACTGGCGGGGATGCGATTCGGATATGGCGTCGCGCAGTCGGCAGTCATCGAGCAGATGATGAAGGTAAAAGACAGCTACAACTGCGACGCGATTTCGATTGTGGCGGCGACGGCCGCCATCAACGACCAGGAATACGCCCGCCGATGCTGGGAGCAGGTGCGCTCCGAACGCCAGCGCGTCAGCAGTGAACTGATGCAGCTCGGGTGGGTGGTGCTGCCGAGCCAGGCAAATTTTGTCCTGGCCGAGGTTCCCAGCGGCAAAGGCCGCGAGGCCTATCTGGGCCTCAAAGAGCAGGGAATCCTCGTGCGGTTTTTCAATCAGCCGGGCTTGTCCGATAAAATTCGCATTACGATCGGCACCAGCCAGGAAAACAACGCCCTCATTGGCGGCATCATGCGATTATCGCTCGGCGAAAAATCCGCCGACGAACCCGCCCCGGCCCGCATCGCCAAGGCGGCCGCCATATAGTTCCAACGACCGCATCGATCCTTTGCCGACATTGCTTCTATGGGTAAGCGCTCCGCCAGCCGCGTTGCAGAGATTCACCGCCAGACGCGCGAGACGAAAGTGAACGTCGCGCTCGACCTCGACGGCAAGGGCGAGTCGTCCATTCACACCGGCGTCGGATTCTTCGATCACATGCTCGACCTGCTCTCGCGCCATTCTCTGATTGATCTGAAGATAGAAGCCGAGGGAGATCTCGAAGTCGATTCCCATCACACCGTCGAAGACGTGGGCATCGTCATCGGCCAGTGCCTGGAAAAATCGCTCGGCGACAAGCGCGGCATCAGCCGGTATGGCTGGGCGATCGTGCCGATGGACGAAAGCCTGGCGCAGGTCGCGCTCGATCTTTCCGGCCGGCCGGCGTTTGTCTTCAACGTGAAGTTCCAGGGCGAATCGATCGGCGCATTCCCCGTCGAACTGGTGGAAGAATTCCTGAAAGCGCTGGCGACCACCGCGAAGATGAACCTGCACGTCACCGTCCCCTACGGCGGGAATAACCACCACATCGCCGAGGCGATCTTCAAAGCCACGGCTCGTGCGTTGCGAATGGCTGTCACGATCGATCCGCGCAACAAGGCCATTCCCAGCACCAAGGGAACGCTGTAACTTGATTCTTATCTCTGCGCCTCTGCGACTCTGCGTGAGATTTTCTCAATGATGCACAACGAGATTACAGAAGTGGTGGTCGATACTGCTCTGGATATACATCGTCGAGATCTCCGCCTGACAAACCTTCAACTTGGACTTCTACTCAACTTCGGGTCGGTCCTCATGAAAGACGGAATTTATCGCATCGCGAATGGACTGGAAAACTCAGAAGAATAGCTCACGCAGAGACGCGGAGGCGCAGAGAAGAAAAAGAATTGATCACGCGAATCAGATCGTGGGCGTTGGATTGGTTTCTGGCACCGGCTGCTGCTCGGCGGCTTGCGCCTTCTCCGCTTCGCGCAACGCAACTGCGGCTTGCTTGTTGGCTTCCTTCTTGGTCCGCTGCTTCACGAAATACCAGACGCCGAAAGCGGCGGCGACAAGTATGACGACGATCGTCGCGAAGTCCTTGCCGCGCTCAACGTGTTCGCGCAGGACATCCATGTTCTTGCCGAAGACGTAGCCAAGGAATAAGAACAGCCCGCCGCTGACCAGCGCGGCCGATCCGTCGGCGATCAGGAATTTCCACAGCGCGAACCGCGTCGCCCCAGCCACAACGACCATCGCGCCGCGAATCCCCGCGAACATGCGTCCGACGGCGACCACCCACACGCCCCACCGCTCGAACATCGCGTGAACCTGCTTCAGTCGCTTCTCCGAGAGGTGTCGGCCCACGCCGGGAATGCGCCGGACTTCCAGGCCGAAATGTTTGCCCAGGTGATAGAGCATGATGTCGCCGCCGACGATCCCGCACCAGGCGCACACCGCCGCGATTCCGAAGGACATCTTCCCCTTGGCGATCAGCGCACCGGCGATCAGCAGCGGAATATCCTCCGGCACCGGCATGCCCAGGCCGCAACAAAAGAGCAGTAGGAACAGGACGGTGTAGCCGCCTGTTTCCAGATGCCTTTGGACCCAGGAACCAATGTCAAAGTGAATCCCAAACAGCGCCAGCATGCCGCTCCAGTCCGTCGCCGCGAAATGGCCGCGAGGTGCAACAACATTGATGAATGATGACGGACAGTCAAGGGAAAGGCGCGGACCCGAAGCGTGAAGCGGATTCTGGTCCATTTATCCGGTTCGCTTGCGAGCCGTTCTTCCGATTCAAACGGATCAGAACTGTGAGCTGGACCACATCCGCGCGACGTGGCGCGACGCCGCGCGACATTAGGAGGGGTGACTTAACATGAATGTTTCCTTATTACCCATATTAACGATGGCGACGCAGCGACGGGATCGCTCAAGTTTAAGCTCACCTGCAGAACGAAAGGCACCCGCCACTCACGCGTTCACTGATAACGGGATGGCAACTTTCGGTCGGAGCCGAAGTGACGCGCGGGGGGCAACCAAAAAAGTGTATCCCTCTACTATATAGGACAATTTTTCATATTTTGTCTGCAATCTCCGGCCATACCGAGACTTACATTTTCGCACCACATTTCCGTGCCGAACGCGCAGTCTTTGCGCTTGAATTGGACCGAGACGCGATGGAAATTCGGGCAATTTATCTTTCTTCGAGGTCGCTATCTGTGAAATACTTAGCGGCGATTCCAGAGCGAATGGGCGGCGACAAACGATGTCATCGTTAACTTCATTTGTCATTCAAATAGTCAACTTGAATCGCAAATTTCTCGCCTATCTTGCCAAACATGAGGTGCTCCAGAATCAGCTCGACGAAGCGATCAAAAATGTCGGGTTCCGCATTCCTGGCGTTCAACGCCACTTCTTGCGTTTGCCGCGTGGAGGAGGCGGCGGGATCGACCGCCCGCGCGCGGATGGCGCGCCTTCTGGCAAGCGAAGGAGCCGGTGCGCCGGATGGGCCGCATCGTCCACGACGTTCTTGAACATGCGGTAGTGGCGCATCAGCCGCTGGCGGTACTCCGGGTCGGCCAGCACGACGTTCGTGAACAGATCGAGCAACGCCGGCGCCCATCGGGACTGGCGATTCAGCGGATCTAAAAACGTTTGCTCGGGAACCAGAGCATCCTCCGCCGGCTTCTCAAAGGCGTAACTGATCGTCGCCAGATGCTCCCCCGCGTGGCGTGCCAGCACGTTGATGATCACCCGCCGACAGTCGCAGCCGGGTTCGTCACAGTACAGTTCGTCAAAGCCGTACTCATCGACCGGCAAGTGCCCAGGGTCATCGGTCGGCAACGCCTTGAACAACTTGGCCGTTCGCGTCTCGCGCTCAGCCACCTCAGGAAACAGCGATCCAAATCGCATCATGGCCATGGTTTATCGAGTGTAACAAAAGATGCGGTTCGCGTAACGCTTCGAAAATCCGCGGCGGCGCTGTTGATTTCCACCACTGTCCCATAGGCGCACACCTTCGGTGTAGCGGCTAAGAAGTCGTTTCTTAACCAAGATGTTGCTGCGAGCTCAGGTGAAATGGATCCAGCAACTTGAGACGTTCCCTGCATCGAGCACAACAAAAGTCA
>Ga0182024_10006514_pt1 | contig 25598 bp, 14 predicted proteins | sample P32metaG_FD_120480 | JGI IMG/M metagenome (GOLD analysis project Ga0182024, IMG submission 120480) | Permafrost microbial communities from Stordalen Mire, Sweden - P3-2 metaG (Illumina Assembly) | ecosystem: Environmental > Terrestrial > Soil > Wetlands > Permafrost | place: Sweden: Stordalen...
CCCTGGAGTGAGTCCGGTGAACGGCGAGTTCGACGTGTAGTTCGCGTGCGAGATGCAGTTGAGGGTCATCGCGGCATCCGTGCACGCCATGGCCGTGTAGGTCTGCCCGCCTGGCGCGTTCGAGGAGCCGGTGTAGTTGATCGTGAGCTGGCCCGCGGTCGTGGTCGACGGCTGCACCGCGTTGATGGTGGGCGTGGCCAGCTGGGTGGACGCGCCGGTCGGGTTCGTCGACACCGGGGACGTGGCGGCGACGTAGCCAGCAGGCGGATTCGCCGTCACGGTCACCCAGTAGCTCGAGCCCTGGTTCAGGCCGTTCATCGAGCCGCCGGAGGTGATCGGCGCGGTGAGGCACCCGGTGGTCATCGAGGAGTTGGTGCACGCCGTCGCCGTGTAGCCGGCCGGAGCGGTGCCGCCGGGCGCGGTGTAGGTGATCACGATCGCGCCGGCGGTCGTCAACGACGTCACCGCCGTCGGCGTCCCCGGGGCGTTCAGCTTGCTGGTGTCGACCTGCGACTGCGGCGAGGTCGGGGCCGAAGCGAAGTAGCCCGACGACGCGTTCGCCGTCACGGTCACGAAGTACGTCGTGCCAGGCGCACCCTGGACGTAGTTGAGGCCGCTCAGGTTGCTGCCCGAGCTGAAGCTGCCGTTCGACACGCACCCGGTCGTCATGCCGGCGTTGGTGCACGCCTTGGCGGTGTAGGTCTGGCCTGTCGCGGCGTTGCCCGGGGCGTTGAACGAGACGTTGATCGAGCCCGCCACGGTCCCGTAGCCGAGCGAGACCGCGGTCGGCGAGGACAGCTGCGTGGTCGCTGGCACGCCAGGGGCGACGGACGTGCTCGCACCGAGGTAGCCCGCCGACGGCGGGTTCGCGAGCACCTGGACGTAGTAGGTGGTGCCCGGCGTGAGCCCCGTGAGCTGGCTCGTGCCCGGCGTCACGGCCTGGGTCGTGCACCCCGACGTCATCGCGGCGTTGGTGCAGATCGACGCGGTGTACGACGCGGGCAGCGTCGGGCCGGCCGACGCGGTGAACGTCACCGAGATCGCCCCCGGCTGTGTGTTGGACGAGGCCGTCGAGAACCCCGTCGGGGCGTTCAGTTGGCTCACGTCCGCCTGCGGGGAGGACACCCCCGAGGCGGGCGAGACGAGGTAGCCGGGCGAGGCGTCGGCGGAGACCGTCACGTAGTAGGTCGTGCCCGGGGAGCCGGCGCTGTAGCTGAGGCCGGTGAGGTTGCCGCCGGGGGTGACCGCGCCCGTGACGCACCCGTTCGTCATCGCCGCGTTGGTGCACGCCGTGGCGGTGTAGGTCTGGCTCGGAGCGGCGGGGGTTGGCGTCGAGAAGGAGACGGCCAGGGAACCCGCCACCGTGCCGTAGGCAAGCGTCGGGGTGCCCGGGGCGTTCAGCTGGACCGTCGCCTGGGTCGGTCCGGCGGTCGCCGAGGTGGCGGGGAGGTACAGCGGCGTGGGCGCGTTCGCCGTCACCGTCACGTAGTAGCTGGTTCCAGGGGTGAGCCCGGCGAGATCGGACCCCGAGGTGAAGTTGTTCTGGGTGACGCAGCCGAAGCCGACGCCGGCGTTCGCGCACGCGGTGACTGTGTAGTTCTCGCCACCCGGCGCGTTGGAGGAGCCGGTGAACGTGACGTTGACCGCGCCCGGCTGCGTCGTCGACGGGATGAGCGAGGTGATCACCGGCTGGGTCAGTTGCGTGTACACGCTGAACGGCGTGGAGATCGCCGGCACCAGGGCGCCGCTGCCCGAGCCCGGGTCCGAGGCGGTCAGCTGGTAGTTCAGGCCGGCCAGGTTGATGCTGCAGCCGCTGAAGGTGACCACGCCGGAGTTCTCGACGCCCGTGCAGTACTGCGAGAGAGCCGCGCCGGTCGTGCCGGTCCCGGTCGTGATCGTGAGCGTCACCGGCGAGAGGTCCGTCGTGACGACGTGGCCCGAGGCGTCCTCGACGGCGACGGCGGGCTGGGAGGTGAACGCGGTCCCTGCGTTCGCGCCACCGGGCTGCTCGACGAACACGAGCTGGTACGCGGGGCCGCCCACCGGGACCGGCGGGGCGTACGGGTTGTCCACGATGAAGTTGTTCGTGTAGCTCTGCCCGGTCGCAGTGTCCGTGATCGTGATCGTGATCCACTGGGGCGAGTTGGGCACGCACTGGCTGATGTTCGGTGAGAAGACCGACCCTGTCCAGTACTGCACGTTCGTGACCTGCGCGGTGTACCCGCTGGGCAGGCTGAAGATCACCGCGCCGGGCCCGGTCTGGTAGTACGCGAGCGGCGCACACGACTCGTACAGGGGATCCGGCTGCTGCTGGATCTGTGAGATGGCCTGCTGGGAGGCGCTGCGGATCACGGTGTCGAACGTGGCGAGGCTTCGGTGCACCGCGGACGCCGAGATGGACGCCGCGAACGCGACGAGCAGCGCGACCGACGCGATGCCCAGGATCGCGACGGCGAACAGGACCTCGATCAGGGTGTCGCCGACCTCGTCGAGGGGCCGGGAACCGGGGCGCCCACCTCCCGTGGCACGATCGACCAGTCGGAGCCAGCGCGCGCGCATCAGCGCGCTCCTTGATGAGGGTCGAGACGAAGGCCCCTCGCGAGCACCCTCGCGAACCCGCGCCGCGACGCGACGCGGTCCGCACCGTCATGCGACGGTGCGGACGTGTCGAACCCGAGGCGCTGCGTCGGGCTCATGAGATCAGCAGCCCCACGGCGATACCCTCGAGGCCCGCGCCCTTCATGCCGATCGTCATCGACGTGGGCGCGAGGGCCTCGACCATCGGCGTGCCGGTCTTCGTCGCCGAGGTCTCCTGGCTCCCCGACTGGCAGACGACCTGGGTCGTGCCGGCGCCCTGGGGACCGTTCCAGCTCGGCAGGTTGTTGCACGTGTCGCCGTAGGCCAGGCTGGGCGACGCGTCGCACTGCGCGATGGTCATGCCGTTCGGGCACGTGTTGGGCAGCAGGTTCAGCACCTGGTTCGAGGTCCAGGTGATCTGCTCGCTCACGTCGGTCGTCTCGGCGTCCGCGCTCACGAACTCCCAGCCCGTCGCCGGTGCACCCGTGGCGGTCGTCACCGAGATGTCGGTGAACGCGATGGTGTTGGTGGGCCCGAAGCCCGAGTTGGTCTGGTACATGGCCGGGCTGATGCACGAGGGGGCCGGGTTGCCCTGCCCGTCTTCGGGCGGCGTCGTGTCGGGACAGCCGAGGCCCGTGTAGAAGGGCTGTTGGCCGCTGCTTGTCGTGAGGGTGTTGCCGAGGAACGCCTCGGGGTAGGTGGGCAGCGTCGCGGCGTACATGGGCTGGTTGCCCGACTCGCTCATGCAGAAGCTGAGCGTGAAGCCGCCGGGGATGTCGGCCACCATCTCCTGGCAGCCGGGGGCGGCCGCCTCCGTCGCGTTGTAGGCCGAGAAGTCGACGAAGCAGAGGGTCTTGGCGTAGGTGCCGTTGGAGACCGTGCCCCCCTCCGTCGCGGCGAAGCCGCACGTCGTATTCGACGCGGTGACGATGGGCTGGCCGGCGGTGCTCGGGGGCGAGCTGTTGGCCGGGATCGCCGAGAGGCTGTAGGCGTAGCTGCTCTGCGGCTCGGTGATCGAGAAGTTCACGCTCGTGACCGGCTGGGTCGACGTCCACCCAGCGGAGGCGAGGAGGTTGATGGTGCTCGGGAGGATGAGCGGCGGAGGCTGGTTGGCGGGGAGGTCGAAGGAGATCGTGGAGGCCGTCGTCGGCGTGGCCGAGGTGCCGTTCGCGCAGAACTCGCGCCGGAGCAGGTGCACCCCCGCCTTTAGGACCTCGCTGTAGGAGACGACGGACTCGTAGGTGTTGGTCGTTGGGTTCAGGTTCCATGCGAGACCGAGCAGCTGGGTGCCGTCGCCGCACTGCGTGGCCGCCGGCGACGTCGTGATCTGCAGCGAGCTCTGGACGTCCTGAACGTAGTTGGCCGACACGACCTGGGCGTCCTGGGAGTCCCCCAGGCGGTGCGACACCGAGCCCTGGATCGTGAAGACGGCGATCAGGCCCGCGGCGATCCCGATGATGATGATCGGGAGCACGGCGACGACGATGACGAGCTCGAGCAGCGTGAAGCCGTCGTCGGGGCCGCGGCCACCGGCGGTCCACCGGCGCCCGCGACGAGCCAGGCGACCGCCGCTCGACGTTCGCCCGTGGCAGCGCCATCCAAGGGGTCGACCTCTCACGACACCTTCACCTGGCTGTAGATGCCGTACATCGCGGAGATGAGCGCGACGGCGACGAAGCCGACGACGACGCCCATGAAGATGATGACCGCCGGCTCGAAGAGGCTCGTGAACCGCTTGACCTTCTCGTCGAGCTCGCGGCTGTAGTACTCGGCGGCGACCTGCAGCTGCTGGTCGAGCGTGCCCGTCTCCTCACCGACGCGGAACATCTGGCGTGCGGCGCCGGGGAACAGGCCGGTGTCGGCGAGCGGGCCGGCGAGGCCCTTGCCCTCCATCATCTGCTCTCGGATGTGCTCGATCGCGTCGTGGTACACGGCGTTGTTGGTGGAGTCCGCGGTGACCGTGAGCGACCGGGGCAGGTCGACGCCTGCCTTGATCATCGACGACAGCACCCGGCAGATGCGCTCGAGCACCGCCGCCTGGATCAGGTCCCCGAGGACCGGCACCTTGAGCGCGAGCGCGTCGAGCTTCGCGTGGCCCTTCTCGGAGCGACGAACGGCGATGAAGCCCCCGACGGCGGCGAACAGGAGGATGAGCAGCGCCCACCACCACTTGGACACGAAGGCCGAGCAGAACAGGAGCATCCTCGTCGGCAGCGGGAGCTTGGCGTTGAGCGACTTGAAGAAGACGACGAACTTCGGGAGGACGAACACCGCCAGGACGACGACCACGACCACCGACATGCAGAGCACGATCGCGGGGTACACCATGGCCGAGACGAACTTGGACCTCGCATCGCAGTCCCGGTCGATGTAGTCCGCCAGCTGGTTCAGCGCCGAGTCGAGGTTGCCGGTCATCTCCGCGGACTCGAGGATCCCCACGTAGTAGGCCGGGAACGCCTCTGGGTGCGAGGCGGCCGCACCCGCGAAGGTGTCGCCCGCCCGGAGGTCCTCGATCATGGCCGCGATGACCTTGCGCATCATTTTCTGCGCGGTCTCGTCGAGGATGACCTCCATCGCCTCCATGATCGGGATGCCCGCGCGCATGAACACCGCGAGCTGGCGGGAGAAGTGGCCGACGTCCTTGCGCGGCACCATCTTCTTGGTGATCTCGAAGGTGAGGACGCTCTTCTTCTCGGTGACCTCGAGCGGCTGGTAGCCGCGTTCGAGCAGCGCCAGGTGCGCGGCGCCTGACGACTCTGCCGCCTCGATCCCCGAGACCTTCTTGCCCTCGGTGTCGAGTGCCTTGTAGGAGAACTTTGAGAGTGTCTTTTGAGGGCTCATAGCGTGTACATGCTCCTTACGACCTCGTCGACGGACGTGATGTCTTGCGCGACGAGGCTGATGGCCTCTTGGCGCAAGGTCCTCATTCCTTGCTTCTTTGCGAGATTGCGGAGTTCCTCCTGCGTGGCCCATCCGACGATGAGGCGCTTGATCTCCGGGGTCATGTGCAAGAGCTCGTAGACGCCGATCCGCTCCTTGAAGCCCGTGCCGCCGCAGAAGTTGCAGCCGGTGCCGTGGTAGAAGATCTCCTTCTCGGGAGGGCCGCCGCTCTCCTCGTAGAACATCCGCTCCTCGTTGGTGAGCGTGTACGTCGTCTTGCACGACGGGCAGATGCGTCGGACGAGGCGCTGTGCCACGACGGCGAGGACCGACGAGGCGATGAGGAACGACTCGATCCCCATGTCGAGGAACCGGTGCAGGCCCGAGACCGAGTCCGTGGCGTGCATGGACGAGATGACGAAGTGGCCGGTCAGCGCCGACTGCGTCGCCACGCGCGCGGTCTCCACGTCGCGGATCTCCCCCACCAAGATGACGTCGGGGTCCTGGCGCAGGATCGACTTCAGGCCGGTGGCAAAGGTGATCCCGGCCTGCTCGTTCGTCTGGATCTGGTTGATCGACGGGAAGACGTACTCGACGGGGTCCTCGATCGTCATGACGTTGAGGGTCGGGTTGCTGACCTCGCTCAGCGTCGCGTAGAGGGTGGTGGTCTTGCCGCTGCCCGTCGGACCTGCGCAGAGCATCATCCCGAATGGGGCGCGGACGATCTTCGAGTACATCGCATGGGTGTCGGCGGGCATGCCGAGGTCCCCGAGGCGGAACACCGACTTGGACTTGTCGAGCACGCGGAGGACGCAGCTCTCACCAGCGATCGTCGCGACGGTAGCGACACGGACGTCGACGTCGGTGCCGTCGATCATCGTCGTGAGCTGTCCGTCCTGAGGACGGCGTCGCTCCACGATGTTCATGCCCGCCATGATCTTGATGCGGCTTACGAGCCCGGGGCCCATGACGTCGGGCAGCGTGAGGACCTCCTTCAGCGCGCCGTCGACGCGGAAGCGGATGCGCATCTCCCCGTTGCCGGGCTCGATGTGCACGTCGGAGGCGCGGTCCCGGATCGCCTGGGTCAGGATGCGGTCGACCAGCTGGACGACGGGCGCGTCGTCGGACATGAGGTCGGCGTCCGGCTGGTCGCCAGCACTGCGCTTCCTCGATCCTTCGACCGACACGAACGCCGCGATCAGGTTGTCGACGCCACCGATCGCCCTGTAGTTGCTGTCGATCGCCCAGCGGATGTCGCTCATCGGGGCGATCATCATCCGGACGGGTCGCCCGGCCGCCTTGGCGAGCATGTCGCGCAGCTCCTCGCTGGGCTCGGCGGCCGCGACGTCGAGGCCGTGCTCGCTGAGCCGGATCGGCACCGCGTGCTGCTCGCGTGCCAACTCTTCGGGGATCAGCGCCAGCGCGTCGGCCTCCACGTTCTCCCGGCGAAGGTTGGACACCGGCACGCCGAGGAATTCGGAGAGCGTGTCCACGAGGTCGCGATCGTCGAGCACTCCGAGGGCGACAAGGATCTCGCCGATCTTGCCGCCCGACTCGCGCTGCTGGGACAAGCCCTGCTCGAGCTGCGCCTCGCTCACGAGCTTGCGCTCGATGAGCAGGTTGCCGAGTCGCCCGCGCGACACGCCGGCAAGCTTCTCGGGAGAGGCGACGATGGGCTGCGCGAACGAGTTGTCGATTGGCGCTGCGCCTGGGCGCTCCTCCACCGCGACGGCGGTCGCCGTCATGCTCGACGACAGTCCGCCAGCGTCCGCGCCGGCGGGTGCCGGTGCGGCGTTGGCCGTCGCGGCGTCCTCACTGCGGGGGCTCTCTTGCTTGTTGCGCTTGAAGGGCACGACTACCTCGCTGGTTGTCTAGGTAGAACAGTGGACATTCTTACACGCTGCTTTTGTGATTTACCATGGTCCGTTGCGACTTTTTTGACCTCTGGATACCGGCAGTATGACATGACAAAGTGAATATCGTTTATAGTCTTTATCGATCGACTTATGGGCGCAGCGCTCACGGCTATTGCCGATGTGTCATTGCGCACTGTGCCTCCGTCTGGTGGGTTCGTCGTTGCGCCTTGCTCAGGCTGTTCTCTCCCACATCTCTTGTTCCTCTCGTTGCTCGATTCCTCGGTGCTCACCCCTCCGCGCCGACGTCGCTCTTGTGTAAGCGACGTGGCGGAGAGCCGCACAGGGCATCGGGTGCTCAGTGCCTCGTCATGCCGTCCCGTCGGCGTGCGTAGGCGTTCGCGTCGCACATCGATCACGCACCTCGCTCGATCAGCGAGTCGTACACGTCGCCGCCAATCACCTCGTAGCCAACGGGCTTGCAGGCCGTCCGCGAGGCACAGGACACGCCATTGAACCCATCCCGTGTGCTCGGGTTCGCACTTCCCGACGTCGTCCAGCGCTTGCCCGTCCAATGCTCGACGAGCGTGCGACTCGATGCGCCGATGTTGATGCCGCCGACGGCTTCACAGAGCTTGGTTCGAGGGCACGCGACGCCCCAGAGCGTGCTGTGGGCGTTCGGGCTCGCGCTCGGGACCGTGGCCCATGCGCGCCCGTTCCAGCGCTCGGCGAGCGTCTTCGTAGAGGCGCCGCGAACCTGGTTGCCGACCGCTTCGCAGTACGACCTCGACGCGCAGGCCACGCTGTTCAAGAGGTCCATCGCGCCGGGGTCGCGGCTTGCCGAGACGCTCCAGCGCGCGCCGTTCCACCGCTCGACCAGCGTGCGGTTCAGACCGTTCGAGACCCACTCGCCGACCGCGATGCAGAACGATGAGGAGACGCACGCCGCGCCGAGCAGGTCGTTGTTGAAGCCGCCCAGGTTCCTGGACGTGGACAGGCTCCAGCGCCGTCCGTCCCACCGCGCGATGAGGGTACGGTTCACCCCTGCCACGACCTTGTCGCCGACCGCAATGCAGAACCTGGTCGACGCACACGACACGGCGTTGAGACCGTCGGTCGTCCCGACGTTGGCGATCGCGCTCGTGGTCCACGCGCGTCCGGTCCAGCTCTCGATGAGTGCGGACTGCGACGCGCCCTCTCCCCGTGCGCCGACCGCCATACAGAACGACGCGCTCGTGCAGGACACTCCGGCAAGGAAGTTCGACGTCAGCGAGGGGCTGACGCTGGGTGACGTCGCCCAGCGCACACCGGTCCAGCGCTCCGCGAGCGTCTTGTCGACGGCTGCCTTGACGTAGTAGCCGACGGACATGCAGAAGGTAGGCGACGGGCATGAGACGCTGCGCAGCGCGTTCTCGGTCTGGCTTGGGTTCGTGCTCGCGTCGACTCGGAAGGAGACTTGACTGGAGCTGCGTGGCGTCCTGTCGGCGCCGGCCGTCGGCGCCTGCACGGCGCCGGTGACGAAGGATCCTGCGACGACGACGGCGCACACAGTTGCGGCGACGCTCACGTGCGGAGGATGCATCCTCACGCTGCGACGCCGAGTAGAGGTGGTCGCGACACCGGAGGAGTTGCGGTTCCGATGGCGGTTTCTGAACATGCGCAACAACCTCACAGTCAAACGTCACGCCTTTGTCCACGGCTTCACAACTGCGTCCCAATTCATTGGTGGTCGACGAGAAATTCGGCCCATCGGGTCAATTCACACGGCATGCTTTCCCCATGGCCCAGACCACCTCCAACGATTCCGTCTCCGTGCTCGAGCCCGAGCGCTCGGTTGAGCACCGTGGCGCGCGTGCAACACGTCGCGACGCCATGGCGCTTGTATCCTCAACGCGTGGACTACGAACGCCGAGATGGGACGCCAAGCCAATGACGAGAGTCCTCATCGTCGAAGACGACGCCGAGATGGTGTCGATGCTTCGCACCTTCCTGTCCGCTGAGGGCTACGAGGTGGACGTCGCGGCGAACTGCGCTGGCGCGCTCGAGCGTGCATCCGCCGCAGCGCCGGACCTCGTGCTGCTCGACATCGTTCTCGGCAAAGAGGATGGACGCGACGTGTTCCGCGAGCTGCGACTCATGAGCGACGTGCCGACGATCTTCCTGACCGGACGTGGCCTCGAGACCGACCGGATCGCAGGGTTGAAGATGGGCGCTGACGACTACATGGTGAAGCCCTTCTCGCTGGCAGAGGTTTCCGCGCGTATTGAGTCGGTGCTCCGCCGCGCGTCCGGCGCCGCAGGTCAGCGCGACCCCGATGAGCCCTCGATGAACTTCGGTCCGCTGCAGATCAACGAGCTCACTCACGAGGTGCGGCTGGACGGCGAGCTCGTTGAGCTCACGTCGAAGGAGTTCGCGCTCCTCGCGTTCCTCGCAGCGTCGCCCCGTCGTGTGTACTCGCGTGAGCAGCTGCTCGAGAACGTCTGGCTCTCCTCGCCGGAGTGGCAGGGCGGTGCCACGGTGACCGAGCACATCCGCCGGCTCCGCTCCAAGATCGAGGTCGACCCGGACCGTCCCCGCTGGATCACCACGGTGCGAGGCGTCGGCTACCGCTTCGAGCCCGCCCCGTCAGACCTCGTGCCATCCCTCGAAGACGCGGACGGCGCGGCGCACAGCTGACGCCGGCGGTGCTGCGCGGCCCCCGAGGAAGCGCAAGCGAACACCTACTTTGAAGGGGTCGCCGCCCCGTTGTGGCGTCCACGGAGCTCGGCGATGACGCCGATCAGCTCGCTCGGCCGGAAGGGCTTCGCGAGGAACGCCCCGGTCCCCTCTGCGACGGACTCGACGACCGTCGAGTCGACGTTGCCTGACACGAGGACGACGAGCACCTCTGGGCGCTCGGCCTGCAGCCTGGCCGCCAGCTCGCCGCCGGACATGCCGGGCATGACGACGTCGCTAACGAGCAGGTCGATCGTCCCCGGCCACCTGCTCGCGACCTCGAGCGCCTGCTCGCCACTCGCGGCCTCGAGGACCTCGAAGCGGTTGTGACGGAGGATCCTGGCTACGAGCTCGCGGATCCCCTCCTCGTCCTCGGCGAGCAGGATCGTGGCCGACTCGACAAGCGGTGCGGCCACCGCCTGCGGTGCGGCGGCCGGCGTCGCCTCGCCCACCGTGGGGAAGCGGATCTCGAAGGTCGTGCCCCGGCCTGGCTCGCTGCGCGCCTCGATGGACCCGCCGCTCTCCACGACCACCCGCCGCGCGGCCGGGAGTCCGAGGCCGGTCCCCTTGGAGGGGCCCTTTGTCGTGAACAGCGGCTCGAAGCACCGGCGGAGCGTCTCGGCGTCCATCCCTGAGCCCGTGTCGGCGATGTCGATGCGGACGTAGTCGCTCCCGTCCGACCCAGCTTCCGGGGGCACCGACGCCTGGGCGATCGTGATGCGCAGCTCGCCCCCCTCGTCCATCGCGTCGCGCGCGTTCGTGGCGAGATTCATCACCATCTGCTCGAATTGGTCAGGGTCAGCCTTGATCGTCGGCGTCGCGTCGTCGAGGTCCAACACCAGTGCGACGTCCGCCCCGAGGATCCGGTCGAGCACCTCGGAGAGTTCCCGGACCGTCGCCACCGGCGAGAACACCGTCGGTGCCGGCAGCTTCGTGCGCCCCATCGTGAGGAGCTTCCCGGTGAGCGTCGACGCCCTGGTGGTGGTCGTCTGAATGTCCTTCGCGAGCTGCGACGTCCGCTCGTCGCCGCCGGTCTCGAGCAGGAGGAGCTCCGCATAGCCGGCGATCAGCGTGAGGAGGTTGTTGAAGTCGTGGGCGACGCTGCTCGACAGCTGCCCGATCACGTCCATCCGCTGGGCGTGGCGCAGCTCTTCCATGAGCTGGCGGTGGTCCGTCACATCCTCGACGACGGTGAGCAGGCTCCCGTTGCGCCCCTGGGTGGGCGGGACGAGGGCTACGGACGCCGCGAGCTCCCGGCGCCGCCCTGCGAGCTCCACCCCGGAGAGGTCGTGGGCGCTGACCGTCGCCCCCGACGCGGCGGTCGCCCAAAGCTCTCGGAGCGGCAGGAGCGCCGCGTCGGGGAACGACGGCGCGACGGCGACCCCGGTCGCGTCCTGCTCGTCCAGGTCGGGCCACGCGAAGAGGATGCTGGCCGAGCGGTTCCACCACTCGATCCTGCCGTCGAGGTCGGTCTCGACGATCCCGATGGGCGCCGTGTCGACGAGGACGCGGAGTCGCTCCTCGCTGCCCTGGATGGTCTGGTGCATCTCGGTCGCGTCGAGCGCGGACGCGGCCATCTGGGCGAGCAGGGAGGCGACCTCCACGTCGTCGTCGCTGAACGTCGTCTCGGGCCGTCGTCGCACGCAGATCGATCCTCTCGGCTCGCCCCGGCGCACCAGCAGCGGTGCGACGAGCCAGTCCCCGTCGCGTTCCGCAGACGAGCTGGAGCGGGCGACCGTCGGCACCGACACAGGGGTGCGTCTGCCATCCGTTCGCCTTGAGTGGTCGCCGCGATTCGCGACGACCTGCAGCGGCGCCCCGGGTCCCCGATCGAGGGTGACGACCGCCTCGTCCGCGTCGAACACGCTCCTCGCCCTCGGTGCCAGTGCCGCGGCGACATCCGTCTCGCGCTGGAGCCCCGCCACGGCGATCGAGGCGGCGATGAGCTGGTGCAGCTGGCTCGCGAGGCGTTGTGAGCGCCGGGCCGCCTCGCGGGCGCGCTGGCGCAGGAGCTCTCGGCCGAGGGACGTGCCCAGGAGTCGCCCGACGTCGTCGACCGCCGCACCGAGTTCTGCCGCCGCGTGCGGCGCGAGAGGTGCCGCGGACCAGGCGCACGTGATCGAGCCGATCGACTCATCACCGTCCACCACGCTGGCGACGAGCCACGAGGAGGGACCACCTCCGTCGGGTCGCCAGAGCTCGTGGCGCTGCGAGGCGAGGACGCGCGCACGCATCGCGTGGAGACCGGGGGTGTCGGTCGTGTCGGCGTCATGCCCTCGGCGAGCCTCGCCGCGCTCGTGACCACTCGCCTCTTCGAGCACGACCTCGCAGTGGTCGAAGAGGCTCGGGACGAGCGCGTCCACGAGGCGACTGAGCCGGAGGTCGACGTCGTCGGCGGGTGCCATGAGCGCCGAGAGCGCCGCGTCGCGCACCGCGGCGGGACGTGGACCGGGTGATCCCGTCGGGCGCGCCACTACACGCCTCGAAGGTGCAGGTGGAGTTGGGGGTGCACGTAGATCGCGAGCGCTGCGCCGAGGGCGAGGAACACGCCGTAGGGGATCGGCTGGTCGCGTCGCATCTTCTTCGCCGCGATCAGCGAGAGGCCGATGATGGCGCCGAGGAGGTTCGCGGCGAAGAAGCCGAGCAGCACGGCTTGCACGCCCAGCCAGCCGAGCCCGAGGCCGAGCACGAGGGCGAGGCGCACGTCGCCGTAGCCGAGCAGCCTCGCATCGACCCGGTTGATGATCCAGAACACGAGGAACCATCCTGCCGAGCACGCCGCGGCGATCCACAGCGACCGGTAGTCCCCGGTCCAGATGGCCGCGACGAGGAGGAGCGCCGCCACCATGCCGAGGAGCGCATAGACGATCTTCCGTGGCAAGAGGCGCACCTCGAAGTCGATGCAGGCGAGGGCGAACAACCCCGCCAGCAGCACGAGCAGCGCCGGGAGCGACGCGTCGTAGCCGTAGCGGAGCGCCGCACCGAGGAACAGGAGCGACGTCGTCGCCTCGACGATCGGGTACCGCGCCGAGATGGGCCCACCGCACGAGCGGCACCGCCCACGCAGCACGAGCCATGACACCACCGGGACGTTGTCACGATTGGCGATGGGTGTCCCGCAGTGCGGGCACGCGGACCCCGGCGACACGATCGACTCGTTCCTCGGCACTCGGTAGATCACGACGTTGAGGAAGGAGCCCACCGCCAAGCCGAGGCATGCGCAGAACAGGGCGAGGACCCACAGCGGCACCGGTGCTCGCTACCGGCCCGCTGGCGCCCGACCCGAGCGTCGGCATCTCCCGGAGCGGGTTCCCGGCCTCAGAGCGGCTTCCCCGAGAAGATCGCGTAGTCCTCGAGGAACCGGTCGATCGCCTCGACCTCGTGGGGGACGGAGAACAAGAAGCCCTGACCCAGGTCCACGTCCTCGACCATCAGCCGGAGACGTTGGTCGTCGTCCTCGATGCCCTGGGCCACCGTCCGCACGTTGAGGGACTTGCCGAGCTGGACGAGCTGGTGCACCCGAGCAGCATCGCCCGTCGAGGTCGACAGGTCCGTGATGCAGGTCCGGTCGATCTTGACCACGTCGATCGGGAGGGACGCGACGACGGCCTCGGACTCCGGCTCTGCGCCGAAGTCGTCGACGGCGAGCTGCACGCCCAGACGCTTGAGCGCGCCGAGCGTGGCGTGTGCGGCGTCCGGCGAGTTCGCGAGGGCGCGCTCCGAGAACTCGAGGACGAGGTGACCCGCGTCGAAGCGGCTCTCCTCGAGGCTCCGCTCGACGTCGTTGGCGAGGGAGGAGGACTCGAGCTGGCGGCTCGACACGTTGACCGACACGGTGAACCTGTGCCCCCGGGAGTGCCAAGCCGCGCCCTGTCGGCACGCCGTCGCGAGCACCCACTCGCCGACGGCGACGATGCCGCCATCGGCTTCGAGCGTGGGGAGGAAGGCGTCGGGACTGAGTACGCCCAGTCGGGGGTGGCGCCAGCGCAGCAGCGCCTCGACGCCCACGAAGGCGTTCGACTGCAGGTCGATCGTCGGCTGGTAGACGAGGAAGAACCCGTCGTTCTCGATTGCGCCGTCGAGCTCCACGCGCTGCCAGTGCTCGTCCTGCGCAACTCGGCCGTCGCGCTCAGTAGCCATCGGTCATCGCTCCCAGCTGCACGCCGTCCGCCGGAGCACGTCGCGGACAGCGCCTCGGGGTCGATCGTACCATCGGCTGCAGAATCTTCTTTCGGTTGCCGACCAAGACGACACACTCTCGCAGGCGCCGTCTCCGAGGACGGACACCGACATGACGCACGACGAGTTCCGCGAGAAGCCGCCCACATGTTCCAGGACGGCGACGCGTTCCGAGATACAACGGGTGGGACCGCCGTCGACGTCGGCCGCGACGTCCACCCGATGCCGAGTGACGCGAACGCGCTTTTTGACACGCACGGTGGGCGCGAACAACGACATTGCAGGTCACCACAGCCTCCACCGAAAATCCAAGTTGGTGCACTAGTTTTTCACTCGGTCCGAGCGGTCTCCCGAGTCAGCGTCGGGATTGAGAGCATGGGTGGTCACGTCAACAATGGGAACCGTCGTTGGTCGTAGATATCGATACGGCGCGAGCTTCGTGGATCGACTCTCGGGCGTCCGCTTCGAGGGCCACCATCCGCTCCTGCGACCCGACCTGTGGAGGCTGTACCTCAACGAGGCCGAGGGGATCTTCCGCGATCACGGCATCGAGGCCATGCCGGGGCGGCGCGAGCTCGAAGAGGGGAACGACGTCTCCTTGTTCTTCCTCGGCTTCAACGCTGACGGGAAGGTCGTCGCGGGCGTCCGCTGCCACGGGCCGCTCGAGGGGAGTCACCAGACCGCCCTCGTCGAAGAGCTCGCGAGCTCACCTGAGATCGACGACATCGCTCGGGTGGTCGACAGCCGCATCACCTACGGCGTCATCGAGATCAAGGGCGCCTTCTCCAAGGGACAGAACGCGACCGGCCACCGCCTCGTCGCCACGATCTCGCGGACCGTCACCCACGCGATGCAGTGGCTCGGCGCGGAGTACGCCGTCGCGGCGGTCTCCGACACGCTGCTCATGACGGGCGACGAGACCGGCGCACGCCAGATCGGCTCGACGTCGGTCCCCTTCCCCGACGAGCGATATCGGACGGTCGCGGTCGAGTGGGTTCGCGCAAGGAGCCACGAGCGTTGCTCACCTCCGCACCAGCTGGATCTGCGCCTCGAAGCAGAACAGCTCTCCCGTCGCCAGCCGATGAACGGGAGGGGGCCCGTCGACTCGATCTCGTCGTCAGGTGCCTCATGGCGTCCGCTCGTGCTCGACGTGCAGTCAAGGGCGAGCCGAGAGGTGCTGCAGGTGCTCCGAGAGGACCCGACGCTCCAGGTCCTCGACCGCTACCTCGAGCAGCGCGAGGAGCTCGACCAGCTGCGCCCGCCCGCCACGGCCTCGATCCTCAGTGAGGGTCAGCGATGGGTCTACTTCCCGTGGCGCCGGGCGATCGTCCGGCTGCTCGCACCCAAGAGCTTCTCGGCGCTGCGCCTTGACCGCAACCGCAACAAGCTCACGCGTGAGGAGCAGTCCCAGCAGCGCTCACTTCGGGTCGGGATCGTCGGCCTGAGCGCGGGGCACTCGATCGCCCACGTGCTCGCGATGGAGGGCCTCGTCGGCGAGCTGCGCCTCGCCGACTTCGACACCATCGAGCTGTCGAACCTCAACCGCCTCCCTGGGACCGTGCTCGACCTCGGCATCAACAAGGCGATCGCCGCGGCGAGGCGCATCGCAGAGATCGACCCCTACCTGCGTGTCACTGTCGTCCCGGAGGGAATCCGCGAGGACAATCTCGGCACCTTCCTCGACGGACTCGACCTCGTGCTCGAGGAGTGTGACTCGCTCGACGTGAAGCTGCTGGTTCGCGAGGCGGCACGCGATCGGCGCATCCCGGTCGTCATGCAGACAAGTGACCGCGGCGTCCTCGACGTCGAGCGTTTCGACCTCGAGCCCGAGCGCCCGATCTTCCACGGCCTGCTCCCCGGCGTGCACTCCTCTGACCTCACGGGCCTTTCGCTCGAGGCCAAGGCGCCCTACGTGCTGCGGATGATGGGAGCGTCCGACGTCTCCTCGAGGGGGGCGGCGTCCCTACTTGAGGTTGGCCGAACGATCACGGCGTGGCCCCAGCTCGCGAGCGAGGTGACGCTCGGGGGCGCCACCGCGGCCGCGGTCGTGCGGCGCTTCGGGATGAAGGCCCACCTCCCCTCGGGACGCGTGCGCATCGACCTCGACGAGGCGATCGACGGGCTCGCGCCCGTGGCAGCGCCGATGGAGATCGGCTCGGCTGCCTCCGACGACGAGGCGTCTCAGGCCCTGCCCGAGGGCGCCGACGAGATCGACCGGATCGTCGACGCCGCCCGGCGCGCACCGTCCGGCGGCAACATCCAGCCCTGGCGCTTCGAGGCGGACGACGCCGAGATCCGGTTCTACCTCGTCCCTGAGCGCACGACCGCGATGGACGTACGGTTCCGGGCGAGCTACGTGGGCATCGGCGCGGCCCTGTTCAACGCGAGGGTCGCCGCCGCAGCCGAACGCCGCCTCGGCTCGGTCAAGCTGTTCCCGGAGGGCTATCCCTCACGCCACGTGGCCACGCTCCGCCTCGGCGATGCGTCGGACTTCGAGGTCGCCCCGCTCCACTCGCGGATCAAGACTCGCGCCGCGAACCGCAAGATCGCCGAGCCCGGCCCCATCGAGGCCTCCACGGTCCAGCTCCTCGCAAGGAGCGTCGAGCGAGAGGGTGCACAGCTTCGTCTCCTCACCGAGCGAAGCGGCATCGATCGTGCGGCGGAGCTGCTCGCGGCCTCGGATCGCATCCGCTTCCTGACCCCGACGCTGCATCGCGAGATGATGAGCGAGTTGCGCATCCCCGGCCGTGACACGGTCGACGAGGGCATCGACGTGCGCACCCTCGAACTCGGACCGGGTGAGCTCGCTGCGCTCGAGCTGCTGCGTCGCCCAGAGGTGATGGCCCACTTGGCTGACTGGCGCGCCGGTCAGATGCTCGGCATGCGCTCGCGTGTCGGCGTGGCGACGAGCTCGGCGATCGCCGCCGTCGTCATCCCGCGCGCTGACCCGATCTCCTACGTGCGCGGCGGTGCAGCGGTCGAGCGCTTCTGGCTGACCGCGGAGGTCCACGGTCTGGCCGTGCACCCCGTCTCGCCGGTCTTCCTCTTCGCCATCGACGCCGAGGAGCGGCTTGGTCTCGTCGGTGAGCGCAACGTTGACGCACTCTCGGAACTGACGAACCAGTTCAACGAGCTCTTCGAGCTCGGTGACGGGGAGCACGCGGCGCTCCTATTGCGTTTGACGCACGCAACACCGCCGAGCATGCTGAGTGCGCGCCTCCCCCTGACGCACCTATTGAGTCGTCAGCGCGATCGAACGCCCGCAATGGCCGTCGTCCAACCTTGGCAAAACGGTGCGAGTGCAGGGCTCGGAGAGATGCGCAATTAGGGGTTCCCACTGGTTGCGTTGTGTGCGAGGATGGGACTCCATAGAGATCCAACAACGCAGTAACCGTCGTCGCACTGGATCCTGACAATGTCGGTGAAGGCAGGTCACCCGTGACAACTAATCCTCACTTGCCTTCGGGGCTCGCGGGTGAACAGTTGCGCCTCGTGATCGACACGATCGTCGAGGCAGTCCCGGGCACCGAGGTCGTCGAGGTGGTCGCCCGTGCCGGCGTCACCATCCTCGGCTTCGACGAAGCCTCCTTCGCCGCGCCCGGCACCGAGGTCGTGCACGCGCGCATCCGCGATCGCGTGCTCGGCCAGCTCTCCGGAACGGCGCCGATCGGTTCGTTCTCCTGCTCGGTCGCCGGCGTCGTGTGGGGCGTGCTCGTCGAGCCCATCCAGATCCAGGGAGGCGGCGTGAAGGGCGCGCTCGTCGTCGCTCGCGAAGGGCGCGCGTGGTCGAGCCGCGAGCGTGCGCTCGCGAAGACGCTCGGCGGGCTGCTGAGCCACGTTGCGACGCTCGCGACGCGCGAGAGCTCGCTGCTCCACCAGCAGCGCCTCGATGAGCTCGTGAGCCAGGTCGCCGAGCGGCTGATGTCGGGGTCGTCACGCACGCGACGGGACGTGCTCAACTGGGTGACGCGCGTTCTCGCCGAGTTCCTCGGTGCCGACACCGCGTTCCTGCGTCGCAACGATCACGCTCGGGGGCTCAGCGTCCTCGAGGCAGAGTGGCCCCTACGGGAGACGGTCGATCCCGATCCGCTTGGCGAGGTTCCCTTCGACGCAGACCCAGTGTTCGCCGCCATGAAGGACCTCCGAGAGCCCTACTTGCCCGAGCCGAAGGGCACGCCCAACGAGTACCTCGAGCGCGTCGAGGCCGGGTCCGGGGTGAAGATGGTGGGTGGTGCCGCGGTACCGCTGCTCATGGCGGACGAGACCTGGGGCATCCTCGGCTTCCTGCACTTCGGGCTCCACGCCTGGAGCACCGCCGAGATCAACGCGCTCCAGGCGGTCGCATCGATGCTCGTCCAGCTCCAGGCGCGTCTCGACGCCGAGGAGCAGACGGAGTACAACGCCTACCACGACGACCTCACGGGCCTCGCCAACCGTCGCGCCCTGCTGCGCGAGCTGAAGGACCGGCTGTCCGCGCATCGCACGACCGCGGTGCTCGTCTTTGACCTCGACCGCTTCAAGGTCATGAACGACTTCCTCGGCCACGCCAACGGGGACCGGCTGCTCACGACCATCGCCGATCGGATCCGCACCTCGATCCGCTCCAACGACTTCGCCGCCCGCCTCGGCGGCGACGAGTTCGTGATCCTTGTCGACAACGCCGCGAGCGAGATGGAGGTGCTGGCGAGCGCGTATCGGATCCTCGACGTCGTCGGCGGCCCCATCGAGATCGCCGGCCAGCTCGTGAGCCACACCGCCAGCATCGGCGTGGTCATCGCCAAGCGCGGCGCCCAGAACGGCATGGACCTGCTCGGCCAGGCCGACGTCGCCCTCTACGCCGCGAAGGCACAGGGACGCAACCAGGCCGTCATCTTCGACCAGGTGCTGCGCGAGTCGGTCGACGAGCGGTCGCGGACCGAGCTGGGACTCCGCGAGGCGATCGAGACCGAGGGGCTGCGCCTCCACTTCCAGCCGGAGGTCGACCTGCGCACCGGCCAGCTGCTGGCCGTCGAGGCGCTCGTCCGCTGGCAGCACCCGACGCGCGGCCTCCTTCCCGCCGCTGCCTTCATCACCGTGGCCGAGGAGACGGGCCTCGTCGTCGACATGGGCCGCTGGGTCTTCGCAGACGCGTGCCGCCAGCTCGCCGCCTGGCGCCGGCAGTTCCCGAAGCTCAAGCTCGTGGTCCGCGTCAACATGTCGCCAGCGCAGTTCGCGACCGACGAGATCGTCGACTTCGTGGAGACCTGCATGCGGGTGCACGACGTCCCCGGGGACCGGCTGTGCATCGAGATGACCGAGCACGCGGTCATGGCCGAGCCCGAGAAGACCGCCCGGATCCTGCGGGGGTTCCAGTCCCTCGGCGTCGAGATCGCCCTCGACGACTTCGGCACGGGCTACTCCTCGATGACGGAGCTGAAGCGGCTACCGGTCAACCTGCTGAAGCTCGACACGAGCTTCGTCCAGGGCATCTCGTCGGACAAGAGGGACCGCGCGATCGTCGAGGCGATCATCCGCCTCGGCAAGGCGCTCGACCTCGAGGTGGTCGCCGAGGGGATCGAGACGTCGGCGACAATTGACAAACTGCTCGAGCTCGGGTGCCACCGCGGTCAGGGGTACCTTCTGTCCATGCCCATCGCCCCCGAGGAACTCACCTCCCTGATGGAAGCCGGTGGCATCAGCCTCCCTGCCCTTCGCGCTGCGCGGACCATGTCCCTGCAGTCGGACGGCCGGCCCGTGTGAGGGTGGACGAGCGCGACGTCGCCGAAGCTAACGGCTCCTTGGAGCACGTCTACGAGCCGTGGCTCTTCCTGCGGATGCTCGACGAGCTGGCGGCAACGGATCTCGGCATCGGCTTCGTGTACTCGGTGCTCGACGTGCTCGCCGAGCGCTACGACCTGACCGACGCCACCATCGTGCTGCACGACGAGTCGCTCGGCACCCAGGCGTTCCGGCTCGGTCGTCGTCAGGTCGATCCAGACACGCTCGAGGCAGTGGGCGGGACGCCCGGCGTCTACGCCGAGCCCGACGTCGTGCCAGAGGTCGTCCGCGACGCGGTGCGAAGCGTCTGCCAGCTCTCGCTCTCGCTGCACCTCGCGCGCTATAGCGCCGCGCACGACGCGCTCACGAACATCTCGAATCGCAGGACCTTCGACGCCGCCCTGCAGACCGCCGCGGTCCAGAGCTCCCGGTACGGCTGGGCGTTCACGCTGGTCATCGCCGACCTGAACGAGCTGAAGTCGATCAATGACAATTCCGGCCACGCCGCGGGCGACGACGTGCTGCGGCTCTTCGGCTTCGCGCTGCGTCGCAGCGTGCGAGCGGGAGACACCGCCGCGCGGATCGGCGGCGACGAGTTCGCCGTGATCCTCGCGAACGCCGACGGCTCCGAGGTCGAGAGCTTCCTCGACCGGCTCCGGACGACGCTCGTCCCCTCGGGTATCGTCATCTCCTTCTCGGTGGGTACGGCGACGGCGCCGCGGGAGTCGACGGACCCTGCCGAGCTGTATCGCATCGCGGACGCACGCCTCTACGAGAAGAAGGGCATGATCAAGAGATGATGACGCCCAGCGAAGAGGACTTCGAACTCGAGCTGCGATCGCTGCCGGGCGTGCTCAGTGTGGGCGTCGACCACCTGGACAACGGCGAGGTCGACGCCGTCACGCTCTTCGTCCGCGGCCAGGACCCAGAGTCCGTCCGCCACGTGGCCCTGCAGGTCGCGAGCCTCTACTACCCGACCGCCGCTGTCACCGTCGAGGACGCGAATCGTGCGCCGTCCTCGCGGCACGCCCCGGATGGACGCGTGGCGCTCGTCCGCACCGACTTCAACGTGCACGAGGGCGTGAGCGAGGTGGAGCTCAGCTTCGCGGGACGCATCGGCGTCGGGAGGTCCGGGAGCGGGGCGCTCATCGGGGGGGCAGAGGCGACGCTCTCCGCGCTGCGCGAGGTGGGCTACGAGATCCCCTTCTTCCTCGTGGCCGTGAACAGCATCGCCACGGTGCGCGGCTGGCCGGTGATCGTGACGCTACGGTCGCTGTCCGACGAGGGTGATCGCATCGGCATCGCGCAGTCCAACGGCGACCTCGAGTCCGCCGCGAGGGCGACGCTCGACGCGCTCAACCGTTACCTGTCGACGCTCGAGCTCAACGACGCCTGAACGCGTCGCCCGGGCGCCCGGGCGAGCGGCCCCGCCACGAGAAGTACGATCGTCCCTTGCTCCGAGGTGCGGTGATGGCGCGGCCGTCGCGGTGGGTCGGGGCGAGGAGGGATGCGAGAGTGGCCGAATCGGACGGTCTCGAAAACCGTTGTACCTTCTGGGTACCGTGGGTTCGAATCCCACTCCCTCCGCTCGACGCCGGCGCCCAGCCACCGGCGCGCGCCACGGTCTGCTGAGAGGAGCGTCATGACGCTGACCGAGACCGACCGGAGTGCCGGCTCGGCGAGGACCGAGCACGTCGACGTGCTGATCGTCGGGGCGGGCATCTCGGGCATCGGTGCCGCGCACCACCTGATGGAGCAGTGCCCCGAGAAGTCCTTCGTGATCCTCGAGAAGATGGAGAGCTTCGGGGGCACTTGGTGGACCCACCGCTACCCCGGGGCGCGCTCGGACAGCGACCTCTACACGTTCGGCTACCGCTTCAAGCCGTGGATCGGCCCGCCCATCGCGACGGCCTCGGAGATCCTCTCTTACCTCGAGGAGGTCATCGACGAGGACCGCCTCGACGAGAAGATCCGCTACCGCCACCAGATCACGTCGGCGACGTGGTCGAGCGACGAGCGCTGCTGGACCGTCGAGGTCACCCGGTTCGACACGGGCGAGCAGCTGAGTTTCACGGCCGGCTTCGTGTGGATGTGCCAGGGCTACTACCGCCAGGAGGAGGGCTACACCCCCGAGTGGTCGGGATTCGAGCGCTTCGAGGGCACCGTCGTGCACCCGCAGCGCTGGCCAGAGGGGCTGGACCTTACGGGCAAGCGGGTGGTCGTGATCGGCTCGGGCGCGACCGCGGCCACGCTCATCCCCAACATCGCCGACGAGTCCGCGCACGTGACGATGCTCCAGCGCTCCCCCACCTTTTTCCTCATCGCGCCCAACCAGAACGAGACCGCCGACATGCTGCGCGGGCTCGAGATCCCAGAGGAGTGGATCCACGAGATCGTCCGCCGCCAGAACATCCAGCTCCAAGGGATGCTGTCCGAGCTCGGGCGCGAGAACCCCGAGTTCCTGCGCGAGGAGCTGCTGCGTCCGGTCCGAGAGGTCCTCGGCGACGACTTCGACGTGGACCGCCACTTCAACCCCACGTATCGACCGTGGCAGCAGCGCATCGCGATCGTCCCCGACGGCGACTTCTTCCACGCGATCCGAGCGGGCAAGGCCTCGGTCATCACGGACCAGATCGAGTCGTTCACCGAGCACGGCATCGTGCTCGCCTCGGGCGAGACGCTCGAGGCCGACGTCATCGTGACGGCGACGGGCTTCAACCTCTCGGCGCTCGGCGACATGGCCGTGACGATCGACGACGTGCCGCTCGACTTCGCGAGCACCGTGTCGTGGCGCGGGATGATGTTCACCGGCGTCCCGAACCTGCTGTGGGTCTTCGGGTACCTTCGGTACAGCTGGACGCTGCGCGTCGACCTCCTCGGCGACTTCGTCTGCCGCCTGCTCGCGCACATGGACGAGCTGGGCGCTCGCGTCGTCGTCCCCGAGCTTCGCGGCGAGGACAAGGACATGAGGCTCCTCCCTTGGATCGACCCGGTCAACTTCAACGCGGGCTACATCATGCGCAACCTGCACCTCATGCCCAAGCAGGGCGACCGCGCCCCTTGGCAGCACGAGCAGGACTACGTCACGGACCGCCGCGAGCTGCCCATCGCGGACCTGGACGACGGGACCCTCGTCTACAAGTGAGATGGGGGCTGGCGGGGTGGCCCGCGCATAGCCTCGGGATCAAGGAGGACCGTCGATGACACCCCCAGCCATCGAGCAGCGCCGCCTGCTCATCACCCAGCTCCCCGGCCCGCGCTCCAAGGAGCTCCACGACCGGCGCACCCACGCGGTCTCGGCCGGCCTCACCGTCGGCTTCCCCGTCTACATCGAGCGCGCCGAGGGCGCGATCCTCGTCGACGTGGACGGCAACCAGCTCGTCGACCTCGGTGCGGGCATCGCCGTCACCTCCGTGGGCCACGCCGTCCCCGAGGTCGTCGACGCGATCGCCGCGCAGGCGTCGCGGGTGGCCCACACCTGCTTCATGGTGACGCCCTACCCGGGTTACGTGGAGGTGTGCGAGGCGCTGAACCGCCTCACGCCCGGCGACCACGACAAGCGCAGCGCGCTGTTCAACTCGGGCGCCGAAGCGATCGAGAACGCCGTCAAGATCGCCCGGCTCGCGACGGGGCGGCAGGCCATCGTGGCCTTCGAGCACGCCTACCACGGCCGGACCAACCTCACGATGGCCCTCACCGCGAAGAACATGCCCTACAAGGACCGCTTCGGCCCCTTCGCCCCAGAGGTCTACCGCGTCCCGGTGAGCTACCCGTTCCGCGACGGGCGCTCAGGCGCTACGGCGGCGGCCGACGCGATCGCCCAGGTCGAGTCCGACGTCGGGTCGGGCAACGTCGCGGCGGTGCTCATCGAGCCCATCTTGGGCGAGGGCGGGTTCGTGGTGCCGGCCGAGGGCTTCCTCCCGGCGCTGTCAGCATGGTGCGAGTCCACCGGCGCGCTCTTCATCGCCGACGAGATCCAGACCGGCTTCTGCCGCACGGGCGCGTGGTTCGCGAGCGAGCACGAGGGCGTCGTCCCTGACCTCGTGGCCACGGCCAAGGGCATCGCCGCGGGCATGCCGCTCGCCGCGGTGACGGGACGCCAGGCCGTGATGGACGCCGTCCACGAGGGCGGCCTCGGGGGCACCTACGGGGGCAACCCCGTCGCCTGCGCAGCGGCGCTCGCCGCGATGGAGGTCATGCGCCGCGACGACCTGGCCGGGCGGGCGCGCTGGATCGAGGGCGTCGTGCGCCCCCGCCTCGAGGCGCTCGCGGCCACGACGCCCGAGATCGGCGAGGTTCGCGGCCGCGGGGCGATGCTGGCCGTCGAGTTCGTCCAGCCCGGCACCACTGCCCCGAACCCCGCCGCGGTGAAGGCCGTCCTGTCGACGTGCCACGCCGAGGGGGTGGTCGCCATCTCGTGCGGGACCTACGGCAACGTCGTGCGCCTCTTGCCGCCGCTCTCGATCAGCGAGGCGCTGCTCGACGACGGCCTGTCGGTGCTCGAGTCGGCGATCCGCGGGCTCGACGGGGGCTCGTAGGCGCCACCCCGGCGGCGCGCGGGGCCTCGCGGAGACCGCAGGAGCAAGCGGGGCGCCCCGGCTCAGTGGGCGTGGGGGACCTGCGGCTCGCTGGTCTCGAAGAAGCGGCGCAGCCCCGCGGCGTTCGAGTGGACGCCCGAGAGGATCTCCGCCTTCTCAAGGTGCTCCTCGGGGACGCCCGTCAGCTCGAAGGCCATCGCCAGGGCATCGGCCATGTCGTTGCCGGCGCGCCAGGCCGCCTCGGCGACCTCGGCCCAGTGGACGAGCACCTCGTCGGCCTCGGCGAGGAGCGCCGGCGGGTCGTCGAGGAGGCCGTAGTGGGCGAGGGCCACGCCGCTCGGTTGGCGCTCGGCGAAGCGTCGCAGCGACGCGCGCGCCTGGTGCAGGTCAAAGTCGGGCGGCGGCGTCGCGGGCCGGAGCACGCCCACGTCGGGCAGCCGCACGCCGACGGCGTCGCCGGCGAACAGGATGCCCGAGCCCGAGTCGTGCAGACCTAGGTGGTGCTTGGCGTGGCCCGGCGAGTCGACGGCGGTGAGGACGCGGCCGTCGCCGAGGTCGATCTCCTCGAGGTCCTCGAGGACGTGGAGCCGATCGGACGGGGTCGGGGTGAGCCGCCCGTAGAGCGAGTCGAGCAGGTCCCCGTAGACGAGGGCCGCCGAAGCGACGAGCCGGCTCGGATCCGCGAGGTGCCGCGCACCTTTCTCGTGCACGTACACCGTCGCGTTCGGGAAGGCGGCCGCCACGTCGCCGACGCCGCCGGCGTGGTCGAGGTGGATGTGGGTGACGACGACCCCTGCGAGGTCGTCGGCACCCAGCCCGAGTGCGGCGAGCGCGGCGAGCAGCGTCGGCACCGAGGTCTGCGAGCCCGTCTCGACGAGCACGGGGCGCGGGCCGTCGAGCAGGTAGCCCGCGGTCACGCGCGACCACCCGCCCAGCATCGTGTCGAGCTCGAGCACGCCGTCGGCGAGGCGTGTCGGCGCGACGGGTCCCGGCGTCGTGGCACCGCCGTCTCCATCGTGGGGGTGTTGGTGCGCGTTGCCACCTCGGGCAGCCACCCCGTCAGCGCGGTCGTCGGCGCGGTCGTCGGCGCGGTCGTCGG